>Ga0136604_1000132_pt1 | contig 43007 bp, 29 predicted proteins | sample AntRauFillE10628_FD_104928 | JGI IMG/M metagenome (GOLD analysis project Ga0136604, IMG submission 104928) | Saline lake microbial communities from Rauer Islands, Antarctica - Metagenome Filla E10 #628 | ecosystem: Environmental > Aquatic > Non-marine Saline and Alkaline > Saline | place...
TATAGCAGGGTCCGTTATCAGTTAACCATTGGATATTATTTGGCAATTTAAAAGAATCACCAAACCGGTATGTGACACAGTTCGCTATCAAGTCACAAACCATTTCACTATCGATACCGCCCTATGACGTAGCTATGTAGCCCATAGCCTCACGATCGCAGCAATCTAGTGCAAAAGCAACTTGTACTCTATCACCGTTATCACAGGGAATAGTAAAAGCAGAGCACCCTCTAAGATTGCTATACAGGGTAATTATTTTTCCCTCATGTGCTCGAACAGCACGCTTGCCAAAAGGTAAATGCAGGAGGCTGTTTTCCTTCTCAGCAGATTTGCGACTTAACACAGTTTCAAGATTACGATATTGTTTCTTAAGTTTAAGATATTCTTTTTTGAAATAACCTCATCGTCGGATTTAACACTCACAGAACCACCTTCAGAATATTGTTTTCGCCATTTAATCAATGAGCTCAAGCCGACTTTGTTAATGCGTGCAACTTCAGCAATGCTAAGACCACTAGTTTGACTTTCGCCTACTATTCTAACTTTTTCTGATTGTGAACTGTAGCGGCGACCAGTGATATTGGTTGTTGAGACATAATTTATTCTACTTGGTTGGTTAAATACTAAGTGGATCTGATTTTCAGGGGAGCACTACATGCTGTGCATGATCTGCAACAAAGATTTACAACGTATGCTTATAACATTTCTCAGGGGAAGCAGAAGGCATACTATGTTAATTCAGTTGTTAAACTATCTAACGTCTTGATTCAACAAGCAAATTTGCTTGATAAGCTCAAAGGTAATAGCCAAAGCAAAGTAGTTGTGGAGCATGTACACGTACACAGTGGTGGTCAAGCTGTTGTTGGTACGGGTAGCCCCTAGGGGAAGGAGTAAATAAAAAAGTGAAAACAACCCCATGCACTGAGAAGGTAAAACTTGAAAATAAACAATATTTGTTCCAACAAGCGAGAAGGTGTGGTGCCAAGACTAGGCAAGATAGCTATTGTTTATCTCCAGTAATTAAAGGAAGAAGGCGGTGCAGAATGCATGGTGGCAAGGGGAGTGGACCGCCCATAGGCAACCAAAATGCATTAATCCATGGCTTAACAACCTATGAGGCTAAAATGGAGAGACGAGATTTAAAACTGCTGTTTAGGGACTCTAAAGAGCTAATGCTGTGCATTTAATAACTTCCAGCTAAATCTTTAAAAATAACTATAAAAATAAACTAATAGTATATTTATATTAGTATAATTAAAGTAATTAATGTAATATCACTTGAGGTTCTTTAAAAATAATCATATAAATATACTATGAGTTTAGAAAATCAAAACAAAATAAAAAGACTGCTTTCCAATTGGCAGGATAAAACCATAGCGACATCTCAATGGCTATTAGAGCAGGGTATATCTACACAGTTGGCTAAGCGCTATTTAAAAACTGGTTGGATCGAGCCTATAGGGCATGGAGCTTTTAAAAAGTTGGATGATGATGTCCTGTGGCAGGGCGGGGTATATGCTTTGCAAACACAGCTGCATCTGCCAATACATGTAGGCGGTTTGTCAGCATTATCATTTCATGGTGTGGCGCATTATATGCGTTTAGGTAGAGAGAACCTATATTTATTCTCATCGCCTAAGCACCTACCAAAGTGGTTTAGTGATTATGATTGGGGGCGACCTATAGTTGTCGTTAAAACAGCTTTCTTGCCTGTACAGATAGGAATAAAGCCGTATCAATATCAGAGTATACAAATAAACCATGCTACGGTAGAGCGTGCCGTTTTGGAATTATTATATTTAGCACCGAAACAAGTAGATATTCTGGAGTGCTATAAGATAATCGAAGGATTGCATAACTTGAGACCAAGCTTACTTCAAACATTATTGGAAGAATGCACTTCGGTAAAAGTGAAAAGGCTTTTTTTATTTATGGCGGATAAAGCCCAACTGCCAGTTTTAAGGCATTTAAAATTGAAAAATATAGATTTGGGCAAAGGGGATCGTAGCATAATCAGTCATGGCAAGTATAACGCGAAATATAGATTAGTATTACCAAGTGAGTTAGTAAAAAATGAATGAAGTATATAGATCACAAGTAGACTTGTTGCTAAAGGTTTTGCCTTATGTTGCACAAGAGAAAAACTTTGCATTAAAAGGAGGAACTGCGATTAATCTTTTTGTGCGGGATATGCCTAGGTTGTCAGTTGATATCGATTTAAGCTACTTGCCTTTTGATGATCGTGCTGCTGCATTATCGAATATTACTGCTTCATTGTATCGGATAAAAAAACAGGTTGATGAGAGTAAGCAGGGGATCAAGACAACCTCAATTCCCCAAAAAGATGGTAGTGAAGCAAAGCTTAGTTGCCAACGAGAGAAGATACAAATAATCATTGAGGTTAATACAACAATACGTGGGCATTTACTTGAGCCTAAGATGCTTTCTGTTACAGATAAAGTTCAAGATGAATTTGAGCAATTTGCAGAAATAATGGTTATTTCAAATGGTGAATTATTTGGCGGAAAAATATGTGCTGCCTTGGATAGACAGCATCCTAGAGACTTATTTGATGTACATTACCTCTTGAAGAATGAAGGTATAACTCATGAAATAAAACTGGGATTTATCGCGTGTGTATTAAGCCACCCTAGACCGATTCATGAGCTGCTTAATCCTAATTTTCAAGATCAAAGAGAGGCTTTTGCACGTCAATTTTCAGGAATGACTATTGAAGAGTATACTTATGAAGATTTTGAAAACACTAGAATACAATTAGTTGATGAGATAAGGGACTCGTTGGACGATAATGATATTGATTTTTTGTTAAGCTTCAAAAAAGGTGAGCCTGAATGGAGCCTCTTTGAAATCGAAAAGCTCAAGGAAATGCCAGCAGTGAAATGGAAGTTATTAAATATACAGAAGTTATCCAACAATGATGCAAAGAAACATCAGGAAATGTATGAAGCATTAGAAGACTTATTTATAGGCAGATAAAGAATCAACTTAGTTGTAGTAAAGAATAAACTTAGTTCAAATCTAATCTTACAGACACCTTAAAAAAATGGGTAACTGTACGATCAAGTCTGAGCTACTACACATAATAAGTACGCTTGATGTTCTTTATAACTTGACATAATAAACGAAATAAGTAATTCACCTTCATTTACTGGATAAACTGAATTTTTACTGTTGTACTTGGGTGAAGCAGGCTGTGGCGTATTAAAAATGCTCGAAAATGTAGTGCCAGGTAAGCCTTGTTTGGTCGCCAGCGCTTAAATTTTCGTAAACAGCTTGTAGTAAGCATTTAATTGAATCTGGATTTATACATTAAAAATAATAATATAAATATACTATGAGTATAGAAAAACCAAGAAAATTAAAGAAAATTCTCTGTAATTGACTGCATAAAAATATTGTTCATTCACTTTGCTTTTGGTTAAATTTTTTAGTTAAATAACCAATATCTAAAATTTGCACTTAAGTTTACTCGTCTCGCCAGAGTGCCTTGAGTAGATTATGCATTAAAAGTTGTAATAACTTTTAAGTTAAATAGCTAGCGATATTAGACTATACTTTGGGTATTACCTAATGCTTATTCGCTATCAGATTTAACATAATTTAAGATAAGTTTTCAATTAATCGTTTCAGGATATAAACGACAAAGGAATATTATGGATAATTTTACGGTCTGGTTTACACAAGATTTTCTCTACAAACCTATTTGGATGTGGTTTATTTTTATTAGTGTAGTGCTTTTTTTGCTTGTTCTTGATCTTGGGGTTTTTCATCGTAATAGCCGTGAGATTGAAGTGAAAGAAAGTATATTGATGTCTTCTTTTTATATTGGTACTGGCCTGTTATTTGGAGGTTGGGTTTGGTGGACTTTAGGCTCTTCAAAAGCCATAGAATATTTCACTGGATTTGTCGTTGAAAAAACATTAGCTATGGATAATATTTTTGTTATAGCTATGATTTTTGCTTATTTCAAAATACCTCGCTTATATCAACACCGTGTTTTATTTTGGGGAATTTTAGGGGTGATTTTGCTGCGCGGTATTATTATTAGTTTTGGTGTGGCATTAGTGCATAATTTTGAGTGGGTGCTCTATATTTTCTCATTATTTTTAGTATTTACTGGGGTTAAAATGTTGATAGGAAATCAACATAAACAAGAAATAAGTGAAAATTTTATTTTAAATCTTATGCAAAAAAACTTTAGGATTACTGATCGGCTTTATGGTCATCATTTTTTTATTCGAAAAAAAATTGATAAATTTAGTAAGCCAGTTTGGCATATAACCCCTTTATTTGTAGCATTAATCATGATTGAAATTGCCGATGTGATTTTTGCAGTAGATTCTATTCCAGCGATATTTGCGATAACTACCGATCCTTATATTGTTTACACTAGTAATATTTTTGCAATTATTGGCTTAAGAGCGCTATATTTTGCGTTAGCAGCTATGCTAAATAAATTTATTTATTTGGAATATGCATTATCAATTGTTTTAATATTTATTGGTACTAAGATTTTTGTAGTAGATATCTTTAACTTAGAAAAATTTCCACCAATGCTTGCTCTTACCATTACGCTAGGTATTTTAGGTATAGGGATATTGTTGTCACTTATAAAAAATAAGCAAAAAATAAATAGTTAATTGATAAATAATTAAAGATTAGTAATTAAGTTAACCTGTTTTTAATGGCTAACTTAATAATGCTAATTTATTATAGTTGCATGGTATATATGAAATAATAATTTATTGTTACCTAACATCCTACTGCTAACTTATATAATGTAAGTTTACCTGGTAACTTATATAATGTAAGCTTATCTGCTAATTTTATTAAATTAATCCTTAAAAGATTTATGCGCTTAGGTTTAGTATAAATTTCAACTAAAAATTTAAGTTAGTATTCAGTAATTTTTTGGTAGCTGATGCTTAAGTTAAATTTTGGGGTTACAGCCTATGAATATGGTTAGCAACCAAGTTAATAAATTAAATAATCTTTAATATAGCTAGTTAATTTCTGATAAAACATAGAAAAATATGTAAACTAGAAGTGATTTTAGGTTAAATTTTATCTTTGTATAAGGTTAAGCAAGGATTAGTGTATAAAAATTTAAGTAAATTTAAAAGGAACTAAATATGTTAGATAAGCGCCGTCGAAAAGATTTTACTTGCTTATTTTATGAAATAGAAAATGTTATTAATAATTATATAGAAGAATGTCATTTACAACAAAAAAATGGATGGAAAAAAGAAGCGATTAATTTTAAGCTTTATAAGCTTGCCCCTTTACGTACTAGCTATTCACTACTTTCCTTAAAAAACACAACCGAAAAATTTTCTAAAAAACTTATTTCAAATTACAACAATCTAGCTTCTTACTTTTGGGCTGAGCAAAATATAAACTTAGTTAATAAATTAATCGGCTCTGGTAGTCAACTTAAAAAAAGATTAGATGTTATTATTGCTAAAATAGATCCATTATCGCCTGATTATGTTATTGATGATATCAAAAATAACTATCTAAAAAATAAATTTAATCATCACCAAAAATTTTTTCAATTACCCTCAAGTGTTCTTCAACGTACTATGTTTGAAAGTTACACTGATTATTTATCTTTAGAATCTCAAGCAGTGTTGCCTTTAATCCTTGAAAGCTCTGATTTGCACGGGCAATTGTGGGAAGCGGCTATAAATATTGGTTATACCGAAAATATTTATGGGTTAAAAGAGCAGGTAAGGCGAGTTATTCAAGATTGGAAAAATAAAATGGAGTCAATGCCAACTCAAGGTGAGGACCTTTCAGGTAGAGTTAAGTTTCTAATCTAATCTTTATGTGTTTTAATCTTACTTGTTGGTCAAATTTTGTACAATCGTTAATTTTCTAATAAGTTTTAGTTAAAATGCACTTATACACACTTTACGAACATAGATATGCAGTTACATTGGGGACAACGTTTGTGGTGTATACTGGATTCTTTTTGAAAAGAAAGAGGTTTTATGCAGGAAACAACCACTGCGCCGCGTGAAATTTGGAATGCTCGGCGTGCACTAAGTTCTCAGGCTCAACAAGGTTATCAATCAGATGCGCTGATTGATAGAGCGCGGGTAATTCACTCTGATGCATTTCGACGGTTGCAAGACAAGACCCAGGTATTACAGGTTGCTGAGAGTGATTTTCATCGTAATCGTTTAACTCATTCTATTGAAGTGGCTCAAATCAGCTGTAGCATTGTGGCTTGTTTAAATTGGAAGTACCAGCAACACCAATGGCGTCAATATTTGCCAGAACGTGAATTAATTGAAGCCATTGCTTTAGCGCATGATTTAGGACATCCCCCATTTGGCCATGGGGGAGAAATAGCGTTAAATTATATGTTGCGTTTTGTAGGTGGATTTGAAAGTAATGCTCAAACCTTAAGAATTGTTAGTTATTTAGGTAAATACTCAAAGCTGGCAGGAATGGATTTAACCCGTAGAGCGATGTTAGGGATCTTAAAATACCCCGTTGCTTATACGCATGCATTAAATACTACATTACCACAGCAGTCGTTAACTTATTTTCATCAATTGGTCCAAGAGCAGTGGCATCCACCTAAATGTTTTTTTGATGAAGAGCAACCGGTGGTGAATTGGTTATTAGCCCCTTTTAGTGAAAGCGATCGGCAATTATTTAGTCAAACTGAGGCTACAGCTAAGCATCATCAAGCGAAATATAAAACTTTAGATTGTAGTATTATGGAATTAGCAGATGATATTTCTTATGGGATCCATGATTTTGAAGATGCGATTGAGTTAGGCATTATAACGACTGAGCAAGTTGATATATTATTAAAAAAAATCTTTAAAATTGGTTCTTTTCAAAAATTTTGGAAAGAACAAGGTTATGCTGAAGTGATACATCCATTACAAGTTAAAGTAGATTTTAAGCGTTACATTAATCGATTTATTGATTACCTTATTGATAGTATTAATCTGCAAATAACGCATAGTGATTTTGAAGATGCGTTATTTAGGTTAAATGCGCGATTAACTCAAGAAGCTTATGAGTTTTTAGCTATTTTTAAGCAATTAGTTTGGGACCAAGTTATTACTGTTCCACATTCACAGCAAATTGTTAAAAACGGACAATTGATTTTGTGTTATTTATTTGATGCATTACAAAGTGAACCTTTTAATTTGCTCCCGAAAAATACGCAAATTCGTATACAGCATGCCAAAAGCTCTCCACAAAGAGTCATTGGGGATTATGTGTCAGGTATGACTAATAGCTATACCACTAAGATGTTTAAAAGGATCTTTGGTGCAGAATTTACTTCTATTTTTGAAACTTAAATTTTCTTTAATGTGACTTCCAGCGCCCTATCGGGGGATGCTTCTTATTTCGTTAGTCTAGCAACTTGTATCCGGAAAATCGAGATCAGATCAGTTTCATCTCATAGGTTGCGACTTCAAAATACATACCTTACCAGACAGAGTAAAAGCGCTGCCTTATGGTCACGCTCATACTTCGCTTGCACTGCGGGCAGTGCGGCAACTTTAAAAGCTTACGTAGAGCGTCAAGCAACTCCAGATTAAGCCGCTTTCGCGGCTTACGCCTTATATCCCCCCTCATCGGGCGAGAGTTTACGGCGAAATTGCTAAATATAATAGATAAAATTTTAAACATTATTTGGGTAATATCCTTGGTTAATTAAAAACATTATTGTTTTTGTTAGAAGACTAGTAAAACAAGATATTATTTTTTTAGTGAGGCATTAGCGGTATAATAAATTTAGTAAACCTAAGCTGAGGACAGTTATGCGAAGATTAAAGGTAAAAGAATTGCCACAAATAGCAGGTGGCTGGATTTTTTCAGATCAGCTCACTAAAAGAATAGATTTTATCGATTTTGTTACAGATGATTTATTGGCTGACGCGCCAGCTTATATGCGTAATCAAGTATTTGATATGCCAGTTGCACTAATAGATTATTGTGCGGATCTTCATGCTAAAGTTCACTCTAATAGCGCTGCTATTTTTAAAGCACTTGCTTCAGTAGGCCAGTTGTCAGCCGGTTTTGCAATGGGAGTATTAGCAACAGCTTATGCTATCGGTTAAGTTCATTTCTTATGGTGGTTAGTATTGGCTGCACAATAGAGGCCATGGTCTTTTAAACGTGATCTTTGTTTTACCCACATACAAACATATAGAGCTAAGTTGTGCGTTGCTATTTAAAATTTAGAGAATTATATTTAATTTAAATATAACGCAATAAAAGGAAATGAGCTGTGGCCACTAATTTAGAAATCATTCAAGATCTCCAAGTTTTTAAATACCAAGTCGCGATAATAGATTTAGCAGAAATGGTAAAAGTATTGTGGGAACTGCCCGAAGGGGGGAGTGAGTACGAACAAGAAAGCGCAAGGGATACCATTGAACTTGCTGAGGTTAAAAAACAACTTAGCGTATTACTAAAAGATAATGCACAAGATAATGAGGTGCGGTTAGATAGCTATTTTATAAGTCAAAGTGGTGTGAGTAAACCTATTAAATTGGCTTTACATGGTCACTATAGCAATGAACAATTTATTGCCAAACAGATAGGAATTGACGTTTCCAATTATCGGCTTCAAGAACCAGCATTGCCGCAACTTAAAGCTTGGTTAACCGAGACTCTTGGAGCACAGCCCTTGTTAGGTGCACAAAATGATATGCTTAAGGCTTGGTTTGATTGGATAAAAAAATTGGCGGGAGCGACATCTCCTACGCTTTGGGAAGAAGGGCAAAACCGTTTTAGAGATTGGTGGCAACATGCCAAAGCGGCGATAAGTCCTTTATGGAAACCTTTAGTGGTTGGACAAGTAACAGCGATGTTAAGTCGTAGTGTGTTACTGGCCAGTCAAAGAAGAGAGTGGTTGATCCAAGGCACTAATGCGCTGGCCAATGGGGGTAAAATAGTCATTCAATGGGGAAGCGCCAGGGTTGGGTGGCTAGCTGGAACTAGTGCATTGGTGGGTACTTTAGCGGTAGAGTATTTAAGAGCCCGTTTTGCCCGCTTAGCGTTAGATCAATTTAAACAGCAAATAAGTGATAATCAAATCACACCTGATGCTTTAAACGCGGCAAGAGTGGGGATTGATGCACAACAGGCCATGTTGCCTTATTTTAAAAGTTATACTCAAATCAATACTTATCAAAATTATGCGGCTTTTAAGGCAGGGATGGAAGCACAACGTACACATGATAGTGTCACTGAAAGTGTATCGACTCATCGTTTAAGCTAAGTGACAGCTAAGAGAGCAGGTGCAACCAATGCGCATCGATGTTATGTTAGCTTAGATCATAAGGCATCGATCAAAATGATCGATGCCAACTAAGTTATAAAAAAAACTTATTATGCTTAGGTTGCGTCTCACAACGAGAGTAAGCACAATAATAAGTGAAATGATATAAACATTCAGTGAGGCTCAATAAGCGTGGGTTATGGTCTATTAAGTAGGTTTAACCATATAATTTTCATAAAACCGGCCAAATAAGTTGTAGCCTAGTACTGCTTTCCTCTATATTGAACAGTAATGACCCAAGATATGCTCCCTCGGCAAGGAAACAATTTAATGAACAGGAAGTCGATAAAAAATTGGTTATTAGGAATAGGCTTTAGCGTTATGAGTCTCTCGAGCTGGGGAGCCTGTGAAAAAGTAGTAATTAGCGGTGAAGTAGATTGGCCACCCTATTCTTATGTAGAAGCGGGGACATTAAAAGGCGCAAGTATTGATTTAGCTAAAAAACTTTTTTCTGAGTTGCAGATCCCAGTGGAAGTAAAACCGGTTACCAATGCTGAAGATCTACAGCACCAATTGCGCCATGGTCACATTGATTTATTGGTAGCAACTTACGATATTCCGCTTTATGAAAAAATATTGCACTTGGTTTTACCCGCTTACTATAAAGAAGAAGTGAAGCTATTGGTGCCTAAAGGTAACGAATTTTCTTTTGACTCTTGGTATGACTTGATGGGTAAGACTGGGATCACTGGCCATGATACCCAAATCGGGACCGAGTTTGCAGAATTTGCTCGGCAATACTTGTTTCTTCAGCATCAAGGAGGATTGAAAAGCTTACTTCGTGGTTTGCGAGGCAAAGAGCAAGATTACCTAGTGGGTAGTGCCCAATATTTACAATATGGAGTGAGTAAATACCCAACCGAAACTCCAGAATTAGAATTCCTTATGAATCCAGTAGGCAGTGCATCAATCTTTTTGGGGTTTTCCCGTCAATCTGCTTGCAGTGCCTATGCGCCCTTTATTAAAGCTAAAATTGAAGCATTCAATGCGACACAAGAATTTCCAGAATTATTAAAAATGCATCAACCTTAAAGCATCGCTATAACCGAAAGGATCGATGATGCCATTAGATGCAATTAATATGAAGTTACCTAGCGAAATTTTACCTTATATCCGCGCGTTAAACGCTCAATCTAAAAATGATTGGATTTATAAATTTGTTAATCAATCCATTTATCAGATTATCCCAAATATTATGGATGAGATGTTTAATTCCATGTTGTGGGAAAAAAATTTTCCCAATGCCAATTTACTGAAAAATTTTAATGTTCTAAAAAAATGTTTTGGTAATCCTAGCCCTAGTAATTACCCTTATTTAAAGCCTTGGCTAAATTTTATTCATTCCAAAGATACGTTATATTATTTACAAAATGCTCTAATTTGGGAAATTCGTCAAGGTAATGTTACAGCAGAGACTTTTTTGCCTAGCCATGCACATTTAATTATTGTGCAAATTAAGCAAGTTTCTTTATTATTAGTGATGCGTAAATATTTAGAAAAAACGCTAAATAAAAATAAAAATAGCCGCTTACGTCAAGACTATGTGAATATGAAAAAGTGGATAGATAAAGAAATTAAGCATTTGGGCCCAGTTCAAGCTACGCTTGATTCAGATATTCAACGTTTTACTAAATTATCAGATCCGTCGATTAATCCTACTGAACATGATGCATTATTATACAATATTTCCTATTTTTTTAATGGAACATCTCGTTTCTTTTTATTTTTGCAATACGAATTTCTTTCTATTAAACAAATGTATCAAGGTTATACTAAATGGGTTAATTTTTTGACTAATGAGCAGTGCAAGTTTAGCCATTGGTGGTTATATTTGCCGTTAGCTAGCTTAAAGTTTTGTGGTGATTTTTTAAATCTTTGTTTAGTTCCTTATCGTTTAGTGCGTACGTTAGCCAATGAATTACTTTATTTAACTTATCGTAAAAATATAGCAATAATTAATAATAACTACTTATCAACCTATAAAAAAAGCCTAAAATTTTTATGTAGAATGGGGCATATTAGTAGTCACATAGGTTTGTGGTTGGCCACAGGATTTGCCATCACCTATAGTTATGCGTGGTTACCTAAGATATTGTCATTGACAATTCCAGTGATGAGTTTAAGTTACTATTTTTCAGTAATGTTGGGTGCGGGCATTAAAGTAGGGATAAATAAATTTTTTGTTAACACTAAAAAAATAAAGCCGTCAAAGCAACTGAAAAAAAATAGCTTTAAGCATATTAAACCTCATGCTTTTTCTTCATTAATTGTTCCTCAGCCTACCTTTGTTCGCTACCGTTACGCCACACGCCCCTATTTAGCACCACAGCATAGTCATCGTCTATTAACTACCCCTCGCTCTTTTCGGCCTTATTGCTTTAACTTTTAAGTCTGCTGCTCAATGCACTGCAAAGCAACAGTTTCTTGATATAAACTTTCTACGTCTGGAAATCCTTGATTTTTTAAAAATAGATTAACTGCTGCTAAATCTTTTTCTCGACTATAATAAACTGAATTTTCAATCAAATAACTTGAATTTTCTTCGCGTAACGAATGATTAAACACTGCTGCATATTGTTCAATATCTCGCCCATGGTAATAATAAAAAGCCGTTGGCATACCTTGCGCTTGGTAATGGTTAAATATTTCTTGGGTAATAGGAAACTCATGTATCCATTCAGGATATTGTGTTAAAAATTTTTGATAAAATGTTAAATCAACATTTTTTATACCTGCTACTTTAGCTGGAAGTTGTTTTTTATAATAAAAGATAAAGCTATTAATATGGTGTTTAGGAAATTGATGTAAATGAATGACTCTAGGCTTAATTAAGGTTTCATAAATAGTTTGTTGTGAAGGTGGAATGAGCCCACTGGGTTGTTGCTGTTGCTCACTGATTAATAATGCTAAATCTGGCTCAGGGGCAAAAGAAATAAATAGGCCGTTGTTAGTATCTAAAATAGCTTGTTCAATTTTTATTTGTTCACGCTCAATATAACCAGGATTAGCAAGTGGCGCTGAATTTTCTAAGGAATGCGTGGTGCTGCTTGCAGGGTAAGAAGCACTTAAACAAGGTTTACTTATTATAAATAGTGATATTACTACGGCGTTGAATGAACATAATTTAAAATAGCGGCTCATATCATCCTCTTTATCAAATCCTACTTTCATCTTAAACTTTATTAAGGGTAATTCAATAGCTAACCAGCCAATATAAACAAGAAATAGTAATTTTTATCAACTAGCTTGGCGTAATCTATGTTATTAAATTTTATAACGGTGCGCCCGAATTGCTGGTAAAAAAGGTAATGGATCAAGTTTAACGTCGGCACGAATAGGGCGTGTAGTATTTTTGGGGCATTTTGCACTAGGTGGTTTAAAACGTGGCGCTGGCGTCTCAGGGGTTGCTGGAAAAAAAATAGGCACTGGTCCTTTTATCATAGAACGTTGAGGTTCATGGTTATTAGCATAAACAATATTTGCTCTTAAATGTGGTGCAAGCTCTTGAACAATGGCTAAATCAGTATAAGGAGATAAATAGGCCAGTTTTTGTAATTGATAGGCAACACTGGGATCTTTAGCGCCTTTTTTATCTAATAATTGCCTGGCTTCTATGGGGGTAATTTTTTTGATAGAGCGAGTATGGGCCCAAGTCCAATTGATTTTAGCTGGGGCATGGGGCAGCACAGGCAATTTTCTATAGCATTGTTTAAGATGTAATCGACTTAAGCCAAATTTATTCAAAGTAGTTGCGGTGGTGGCTTCTCGCTGAGTTAAAATTTGTTCAATTTTGGCATTTAATTCTGGATCACGCCATGACACATGGGCAGCTTTAAGGAGCAGTACAGATTGTTTAAATTGATCTTTTTTTAAGTTGAGATCATTGACTAATGCTAAAGTAGTTGGAGAGGCCCCAATAAAGCCAGCACCTAAAATAATTTCTCTGGGCGCTTGTTCTGCCAAATATTCTAATTGACTGATAATTCGATAAGCTTTGTGACGGGCATCTAACGACTCAGTGATATTGGGAGCCAACCAATCTAAGGGTTGTACCCAAGCCACAAGTTGGCTATCACTTTGTAATGCTGGCCAGAGTTTTTCTAGGCTCAGTTGTATGGCACAATAGGCATGATAGACATTTAAGCGTAACTCTGCGGTTGAGGACATAGGGCCATGATCTCCTATACTTAAGATAATAGCTTAAATAAATCTTATGCTTAGCAAGGACTGCTTATGGATCCAGTATCGCCTTTTAATGTGGCGCAACAAATTAATCTTGCCTTAACTCAACTTACCAATAATGTACTGCAATTGCAGCAACGCTCACCAGGTAATGCTAAGTCGCATCCTTTACATGAATTCACCGCACTTTTTTATCATAATGTATTTCAGTATTTTGAACAATGGCTTAGCGAATGGTCAAATAAACCGCCCGTTGAATTATATCAAACTTACCAAGCATTTTGGTTAGATTGTTGGCGACTGACTTATGCTACCACTTCAACTAATGATGCAACCACTGCTGAGCGCGGATCTGGGATAGATAGGCGTTTTCAACATCAACACTGGGAGACAAATCTTAATTTTAAATTAACGAAACAATCCTATCTGCTATTTAAAGAATATACCTTGTCTTTTGTTAAACACTTTTCTAGCAAAGAGCCATCTTTGCAAAGGCGGGTAGAGTTTTATACGCAAAGCTGGCTAGATGCACTGGCACCCACTAACTTTGGTTGGACTAATCCAGAAATTTATCAACGCAGTATTGAGCAAGGTGGTAAAAATATTTTGCAAGGCTATCAATATTTGTTGGAGGATATGCGTCAAGGAAAAGGTTGGTTACATATTCCTATGACAGATTATACTCAATTTCAAATTGGGGTAAATTTAGCTAAGACGGCAGGAAATATTATTTATCAAAATGACTTATTGCAGCTGATTCAATATTGTCCCACTACAGAAAAAGTATATCAACGTCCTTTATTGATGGTTCCACCTTGGATTAATAAGTATTATATTTTAGATTTGCAACCACAAAATTCTCTAGTTAAATGGGCAGTTGATCAGGGATTTACTGTATTTATGATCTCTTGGATTAACCCCAATCATCAGCATCGTGCCAAAGGATTTGAAGAATACCTTTGTGATGGGTTAATAGCTGCAATGAATGCCGTGGTTAAAACCACAGGGTCGAATGAGCTGAATACTTTAGGCTTTTGTGTTGGCGGGACTTTACTTGGCGCAAGTTTGGCTTACTTAAGTCACCAACAAAAAATAAAAGTAACCAGCGCCACTTTTTTAGCTACCTTGCTTGATTTTGAGCAGCCTGGAGAGATTTCAACTTTTATTGATGAAAAACAAGTGGCGATGATTGAGGCTGCTATCGCTAAACAAGGTTACTTTGATGGTCGATTGATGCAATCTACTTTTAGTAGTTTAAGAGCCAATGAATTATTGTGGAATGCCTATATTCAAAATTACTTAAAAGGCGAACGGCCACGCGCATTAGACTTTTTATATTGGAATAGTGATGTAACCAATATTCCAGCAAAATTACATAGTTATTTTTTAAGAAATTTTTATTTAGCAAATAAATTAGTACAACCCAATGCTAGTATAGTTCAAGGCCAAGGACTTGATTTAGCGAAAATTAGCATGCCAATCTATTACTTAGCAACCGAAAAAGATCATATTACGCCATGGCAAAGTAATTACAAAAGTGCTCAATATTTAAGTGGCTTGACCACTTTTGTTTTAGCAGGTTCTGGACACATTGCTGGAGTGATCAATCCCCCGATTAACCATAAATATGGGTATTATCATCAAGCGATAAGAGAAACTTTACCAGCACAGGCGCAAAGTTGGTTGGATTGCGCACAACAAACCTCAGGTTCATGGTGGACGCATTGGGGGAAATGGCTAACTCAATATTCAGGAATAAAAATTGATGCGTTAGATCCCAGTGGTTTAATGCAAGGGGTGATTGAACCGGCACCTGGTTCTTATGTAAAAACTAAAGCTACAGACCAAGAATAATTAAAATTATACGTAGTTTTATCCTAGAAAATGATATGCTACATACTATTTTTAATAGATGATGTACTATGGATATTCAAGGGTCGCTTTCTAAGCTACAATCAGCACCAGGTTCTTTGGTTAATTATACGTTAGTTTTAGGTGCGCAACACATTGCGTTAAATTCGCTAATTGGTCAACCAATAGAGCTAAAATTTTTAAATAAAATTGAATGTATTGCTTGCAATCGTTTAATAAAAAAAAGTTATGGGCAAGGGTATTGTTACCCGTGTACTCAGCGCTTAGCTAGATGTGATTTATGTATTTTAAAGCCCCAGCTTTGTCATTTTCACTTAAATACTTGTCGGGAGCCAATTTGGGGAGAACGCCATTGCATGATCCCACATTATGTATATCTAGCCAATACTTCCGGGTTAAAAGTAGGAATTACGCGTAGTACTCAAGTACCAACTCGCTGGTTAGATCAAGGTGCGGTACAAGCAATGCCAATTTTAAAAGTAAAAACTAGACGTCTTTCCGGGTTAATCGAAGTGCAACTTGGTCAAAAGTTTAAAGATAAAACTAATTGGCGTAAGATGTTACAGCAAAATATTCCTAAGTTAGATATGGCTGCAGCAGCACAAGAGGCTTTAGCTTTGATAGAACCTGGCATAAATGCTTTGCGGATTGAATTTGGGAATTCCTCAATTACTCCTCTTGAGTCTCTTGAGCTGTATGAGTTTGATTACCCTATACACAGCATGCCTGACTCAATTAAATCATTAAATTTAGATAAAACCCCATTAATTACCGGAAAATTATTAGGTATTAAAGGACAATATTTAATTTTAGATCAGGGCGTAATTAATATTAGAAAATATACTGGATATAGCGTGCGTTTTTCAGCTTAAGCTGTTTGATTACCAGTTTGTTTAATCTTCTTTTAATATAAAAAATTATATTTTATTTTTTACCCATAAAGGTGTTTTGGCTATGGACTTGCCTGTAATTAATCTGGAAAAATTAAAAAAACCCAAAGAGCAATTAGATTTAACTGCAAATTTAAGGTTAAAAGAATCATTTGATTTAAACCAAATATTTTCATTTAGGAATGCGGTTTTAAGCGAAGATTTGGCAATAATAGATAAACTATTGTTAATTGGTTATGATCCAAATCAGCTTGACCCTTACGGTTATAGACCTTTACATTATGCGCTATGGCTAAATAATTTAGAGTTAATTGCTCATTTAGTTTCTTATGGTGCAGATACTTATGCAACAGCTAATAATATATTAACGCCAATGCAATTTGTTTTATTAACCGGTGACCATTTAGCTTTAACTAGTATATTATCTAACCTACCCAATCAAGATGATTATGCACAACACGTAAAATCTGTTCAATATTTATTAATTAATGATCAACGCCAATTGGCTAAAGCTTTTTTTGATTTTGACCCAAAAATAGCAGATTTTTTTGAGTATGGTAGGTTACATCAAGCTGCTGAATCTAATAATGTTGAGCAATTATTAGCAGCAATAGCGGTAACTGACAATATCAATATTCAAGATAAGTTTGGCTTTACGCCATTACATTTGGCTGTGATAAATCAAGATTTGCCTGCAGTAAAATTATTGGTAGCGCATGGTGCGACAATAGATATAAAAAATAAAACAGGTAATACTCCTTTTGATTTGGCAGTATTGAATAATTTTAATGAAGGGATTTACTTTTTACTACAAGAACTCTCAGCTGCCTTAGAGCTTCCGCAATTAACCGAAGTTGGATTAGCTGATGTGCTAAGTGATTTAAAATTGCAAGCAGAGCTTGAACCTAATCAGCCCGTGCAATTTAAGCTTTTATTAGAGCAGCATGGCTATGGTTCACAAATAAGTGATCTTACTTTAAATTTTAAACAAGTGCCACAAGGAATAGATTTTACAGGTTGTGATTTTAAACGAGTAACTTTCTTAGGCGAACTTAAATTTTCTATTTTTGATGGATATTTAGAGCAAGTAAATTTTAACCAAGTAAATTTATATGCCAGTAATTTTAATTCAGAAACTGTGTTAAATAAAGTTAAAATTCAAAACTCTAACTTTTCTTATGTTGTTTTTGAACAGGCTTTTTTAAATGAAACCTATTTTTATTATGTTGATTTATCTGAAACCATTTTTAATCAAGCAATAATTTTAAATTCATTTGCTAGTGGGAGTAATTTTACTGATACCACAGTTAATCAAAGTGTGGTTAAGCACTTTATTATTAATAATTCAATTTTGCCAACTGCAGATAACTCTTATTTTCAACTAAGTGAAATCGTTCCTAAACGCGGACCCAGCATTGGTATTTTAAGCAGCTATCAAGAAATAGAAATGGAAGCAAATTTGGGAATGAGCTCTGCGAGTCCCTATGCTAGGATTAAGCAATTTGGCGCCATTCCAGTATTATTAGATTTTTATGCACTAGGCTTTAATGAAACTCAACTCAATCTTGAAGTACAAGATATATTAAATAATTTAATGCTAGCCAGTGAAACTGATGCTTTGCCGTTAACTATTGCGCAAGCAGTATTACAAGCTAATACACCGACAGTAGCATCGATTAAGACTTATGCTGAAATAACCATGCAATCTTTAGATGCTTTATGGTTGCCAGGTGGTCCTGATGTGGCTGCTGAATTTTATGGCCATGCCTCGCAAGAAGCCCCTAATTATTTACGTGAAGTGGTTGAATTTGCTTTAATTGAGCAAGCTTATTTTCAAGAAAAACCAATAATTGGGGTGTGTCATGGCTCCCAAATTATTAATGTTTATTTTGGGGGCACCTTATTAGAAGATGTGCCAGGGCATTGGGGCGTTATACAATCCTTAAACCCGTTACAAACTCAAGGTATTTTAGGAGAGAAAATTGAGGGTGAAATTTTAGGGGTTTCAGTTCATCATCAAGCAGTAGGGGAGTTGGCGGATATTTTTGAGCCAGTACTAGAATACGACGGTATTATTAAGGCCTCACAGACCCAAAGTGGCTCACCCATTTTGCTATTTCAATTTCACCCTGAATATGGTTTAGATGAAAATAATTTAGCGTTATTAGAGACTTTTTTTGACTTGGCAAGTAGCCCTTCGGTAGCGCCAAAATTAGGGGATGTGTTGGCGTTAAATGATATTTTTGCTGATACGGTTATTCCCAATGGTGCCCCCGGGTTAGAGCCTATTTTACCACTAGATACTGAATCAGTAGAGTATTTGGCGCCACCGACACTGAATTACCCGATGCTTGAAACAGAATATATTATATATATCTAACTAACTATCAGTAATTGGGGACTGATTCACTTTTTTAATGATTTGTTGAGATAACCCAATGACTCCTATTAAATTGATAATAAGCATACAATTTAGAAATACATCTGCAAGTGACCAAACTAAACTAACTTGAAAAAATGTCCCTAGGGGAATAAATAATACAAATAGGGTTTGAAAGGGACGGATCCAGCGTGAAGAAAATAAGTATTCAATTGCTTTATCGGCGCAAAACGACCAGGTTAAAATTGTAGTAAAGGCAAAAAAGAATAGGGTAATGGTGACAATATGTCCTGCCCAGGGTAAATTTAAGCCGATACGAAATGCCTCATTACAAACATTGGTGCTTTGTAGTCCAGTAATTTGCCAGGCACCAGTTGTAATTAATACTAAGCCAGTTAAAGTGCAAACAAACATAACAATTAATGGTGAAAGGGTACTAATTAACCCTTGGGTTAGGGCGGTTTTAATTCGTGAAGTATGACTTTCCACTGAAGCATGGATAATGGGGGCTAAGCCTACCCCCACATCAGTTGCAAATAAACCACGGTCAAAACCACTACGGATGGCTTCAATTGCGCTATATCCAGCAATCCCGCCCAAAATGGGTGTTGGAGCAAAAGCAGATTGTAAGATAAGTTGTAACGCAGGGAGTAACTTAGGCAGATTAAATAATAAAATAATGCTACAGGTTACAATATAAAAAAGCGCCATAATCGGTACGACTTTAGAGACGACTTGAGAAAAGCGCTTTAAACCCCCAATAATCACGGTGCCAACTAATACTGCCATTGTGAATCCAGTCAGTAACGGCGGGATACCTAAATCTGTTAGCGGTAATGCCAAGGAATTCATTTGAACTAAATTGCCAACCGTTAAAGCAGAGCCGGCAGTAAAAAAACAAAATAATTTTGCAGCATTGGGCATCTTTAAGCCTTTAGCCAAATAATGCATGGGGCCACCGACAAATTCGCCACCAATATTGCGATGACGATATAAGATCCCTAAGGCACACCCTACAAATTTTAAAATTGCACCGAGGGTGGCCATGATCCACATCCAAAATATCGCACCAGGACCGCCAGTGGATAACGCCACTGCAATGCCAGCAATATTGCCAGTCCCCAAATTACCGCCTAGTACCGCACTTACTGCACTAAAGGAATTAGATTTTTGCCCCGGATCGCGATCTTTAATAAAAAATTTTAAAGCTTTTAACCAATGAGTACATTGCAAAAAACGCAGGCGGTAGGACAGATAAAACCCAGCGATGGTAACCATCGGGATCAATAAAAAAACGGAAATCAAGTATTTTATATGTTCAAGCATTAATATTGGTTCATTTAGGGTTAGGGGAGTGTAAATAAGTCGTATTACTAAGTATGGCAACTAATTTTACGGATAACCGCCTACTACGTCAACCAGACATGATATTTCGATGATTTATAAAATACACTTAGTAAATTTATTAGTTAAATAACACTTAGTCACCAATGGCTTTAATGGTGTTTCTTTGTTTTTTAATTACCGTAATTGGGGGTAGCATTTAGCCAATTTACAATAAAGTTGCTGGGTGTATTAAATGAAAAGTGCGACAAATATCATTGGATAAAGGGTAAAGCTATTAGGGGTAGTTCATTAGCTTATTAATGCCTGATAAGGTACAGCAATTAATTTTTAAGAATTAATGACTAAAACCCAACATAAGAAAAGTTAGTAACAAACTGAACTAAATGGTAAAATCTAGGCCTAATTGAAATATAATTTAAAGTAAATTAAGAGAAAGGCTATGAGTTCAATCAAGGTGTTTAATGCATTGTATAAAATAAGTAATAGTGCATTATCTATAAAAAAATTAACCAAAGAAGAACAATTTAACCAATTACAAGAAGAGCTTATATCTTTGGGTTTTGCCCAAGCTCATATTGATTTAGAAGTCAATCAACTAAATTGTGCGCTATATGAGATAAATAACTTAGATGTAGTTAAGCTAAAAAATGAATTAAACAATAAGTTAGTCAATGCAGATCTCAATTTTTTTGAAGTGAAAAATTATGCAAAAACGTATGCTGTACTTTTGTCCTATGCGCGGCTTATGTACAAATTTGAAAAAAATGGTATTCCAGAAGAACATGCATATAAACTAGCTATTATTTTTGAAGATCATAATCAAGCAATACATTATCTTAAAGTAACACTTAATAATCATTCAGATAATCAGCAGATTATGCATAATGCAAGTAACTATGCTCTGCCTAAGGGTGATTATGATCTAAAAATCTGGAGAAAACTGTGTGCTAAATTTGCAGCACAACCAGGGTTTTTAAAAAATATTTTTCCCAGTGCTAATGAATTAGAATTGTTTATTAAAGAAAAATCTTCTAAATTTAAACTAAAAAATACGCAAATTAATGCTATTGCTAAACAAACTAAACTTATTGAAAAAACCAATAACTCTCTAAAAAAATTGACTAAACGACATGGTAGCCTTTCGTTACAACAAAAGCATGAGCATCAACGATTAATTGAATTGTTGTCTAATTACCAAAATCAATTAACCAATATGCATGTACCCTTTAATGAGCAATTAACCCATACTGCACTGAAAGCATTTAAAGCCACTAAAGAAGTTGCCTCAGCTCCAGTGCTGCGTTACTTTTACCAAAATGGACTAACCGAAGAGAATTACCAAAAATTTATTAGCTTAACTAGAAAAAATAATTACCATCAAATTCCTGATGTAAAAATTAATGGAGAAGATTTAGGTTATCCAGGATTTTATATCATAAACGTTAACGTAGTTGATGAATTACAAGCAGCAAGAGCTGCTTGTTTGGGTAAGCTCACGGATTGTTGTCAATCACTTTCTGGTGAAACTGGCGAGTCTTGCGTTATCCATGGCCTAACCAGTGATTACGGGGGGTTTTATGTGCTTTGCAAAGGCGATATCAACCAGCCAAAAGTTAGCGATGTTTTATATGGTCAATGTTGGGCATGGCGCAGTCAATCTGGAGCAATAATCTTTGATTCAATTGAAGCGCCATCTAATGTTAAGCAACATAAAGAAAATAGAGATATGGTGTGTGAGTTATATCATGCTTTAGGCAAAGAGCTAGTGGTGCAAAAGTATACCCATAAAGTGGCGTGTGGTGAGTATTCAGGCATATCTCAGTATCTAGGTAATCATTCTTTATTTAATGAATTAGAATATTTCAAAGATTATAATGGCTATAGTGATTCACAAGAGCAACAAAAAATAATTTATGATGGGCAATGTCCTTATTATTATTATGGGTTGTACCAACAAGCAACGTTAGCAACCGAAGCGCTGATTGAACAGGCATTGAAAAATAAAGAAACTCCTTTAGTTAATCAACAAAGTTTTGCGCAAATGCTTAACTGGGCAATTCTTGAAAGAAAACAAAAACTCATTAATAAAATTATTGATATGTTTACTCAACAAGATCAAGTAATAAAAATAAACCATTTTATTAATGAGCTAAATGCTTATATTTATGAGAGTGAAAAGATTGCATTAGAAAAAATATCTTATATTCATGCTAGAGATATATATGGCAGGGTACCTTTAATGCATGCTGCAGCAAGAGATAATACCCAAGCGTGTATTGCGTTACTAGCTCAAGGGGCTGCAATAAATAGTAGAGATAAAACTTGGAAAACCCCGTTAATAAGTGCAGTAGAGGCAGAGGCTATTGAGGCGTGTCAATTATTGCTTGAGCATCATGCGCAGATAGATTTGCGAGATGAATTAGGAGAAACTGCCCTATTAAATGCAGTGATCTCAGGAAATTATGAGATTTGTCAATTATTAATTAAAAATGGGGCACAAGTTAATGTGAGCGATAATGCTGGAGAAACTCTGCTTATGTTTGCTGCCAAAGAAGGAGATAGTGAACTTTGTGAATTATTAATTGAGGCAGGAGCGCAAGTTAATGCTGAAAGTATGCTGGGGGAATCTGCATTACTTTATGCTTTAGAACATGGAGATAAAGAAGTTTATGAGTTACTAGTTAATTTTGGAGCAGATGTTAACTTTAAAAACAAAGATAACCACACGCCTTTGATGATAGCTGCAAGAAATGGGTTAGAAGATATCTGTATTGAATTGCTAGAAAAGGGGGCTAAAGTAACAGATGAAAGAACTGTCCTTTTATACGCAATTAATCAGCAACTTAATCATTTTTGTCTTAAGTTACTAGAAAAAGACTTGATAATTAGTGAATATGGGATAAATTTGTTGAAATCATTAAATAATAAAAAAATAAATAATTTCTTTGATAAAGCTCAACAACAAAAAGAAAATCAACAATGGAGAGCAAACTTTAGTTATCATTTATTAAATAAAAACCCAATTTTTAATTATATGCAAAAAAACCAAGTTGTTGACAATGAGTTAATAAGTAAAAAACATATAGATTTTGATTTTTTAGAAGAAGCTGAAGAAAAACCTAAAAAAAATACTCCTTGATTAATTATTAAACATTAGGAAAAATGCGCGCTAAGTAAAGTGCGCAAATTAGTCAAAATATTAATCATTTATTATAAACCATAGCAAATTAAAAAAATTTTCTTCGCAAAAGATAAGATTACCCATTTTGATATAAGTATAAAATAAAAATAAATAAAAAGGTAACCTTATGTATCATACTAGATGTTTGGCGCCAAGTAATAAAATTATAAATTAATCTTATCAACTATTTGAAATTTTAGGTGTAGCAGGACAATGTTCAGTGTGTAATAATTTTCCTGAAATGTTAACTGTTTCTAATTTTATAGGAAACCCCCACAGTTTATATAAGTGTTTCATTACCTGAGTTGCACTTTTTAATGCTAATGGTCGAGCATTATGCTGAGTATAACGTAAAGTTAAGGTTCTATCACCTCGATGGTTAATATCAAAAATTTGAATATCTGGATCAATCTTACCAATATTATAATTTTCTGCCAATTGTTGGCGAATTATCTGATAACCGTCTTCATTATGAATTGAAGTGATTTGCAAGTGATTTTTTTGTTCATCATCTAAAATAGAAAAAAGCTTCATATCTCTAATTAGTTTTGGTGAGAGAAATTGTGCAATAAAACTATCATCTTTAAAATTGCGCATTGCAAAATCTAGGGTTGTTATCCAATTACTGTTAGCAATATCTGGAAACCAATGTTTGTCTTCGGCTGTAGGGGCTTCACAAATTCTTTTTAGATCCATAAACATATTAAAGCCTAAGGTATAAGGATTTAATCCGCTATAATAAGAACTATCGTATTTGGGTTGATAAATAACATTGGTATGAGTATGTAAAAACTCTAACATAAATTGTTCAGTTAATAATTGCTCAGTATATAATTGGTAAATAATTTGATAGTGCCAAAAAGTTGCCCAACCTTCATTCATCACTTTGGTTTGGCGTTGTGGATAAAAATACTGCGCCATTTTACGTACAATTCTTATAATTTCTCGTTGCCATGATGCTAAAAGTGGTGCATTTTTCTCTAAAAAATATAACACATTTTCTTGTGGTTCTGTCGGGAAACGGGTAGTTGTATCTATAGATTCATTATTTTTTACTTTAGGAATAGTACGCCATAAGTCATTGACTAAAGTTTGTAAATAATCAGCACGTTTTTCTTGTCGAATTTGCTCTTCACCAAGTGAAATTGGATTTGGGCGTTGGTAGCGATCTACGCCTTGAGTCATTAAAGCATGACATGCATCTAAGGTTTCTTCTACTTCACTTACGCCAAAACGTTCTTCACATTCACGGATATAATTTTTAGCAAATACTAAATAATCCACAATTGAATCTGCTGTAGTCCAGGTTTTAAATAAATAATTATTTTTAAAAAATGAATTATGTCCATAACATGCATGCGCAATGACTAATGCTTGCATAGGTAAAGTATTTTCTTCGAGTAAATAGGCAATACAGGGGTTAGAATTAATCACCAATTCGTAAGCTAGGCCCATTTGTCCACGTTGGTATTGTTTTTCTATATTTAAAAATTGTTTGCCGAATGACCAGTGGCTATACCCAACTGGCATGCCAATTGAGGAGTAAGCATCCATCATTTGTTCAGCGGAAATAATTTCAATTTGGTTAGGATAAGTTTCAAGCTTAAAATTTTCCGCAACTCTAGCTATTTCAGTTTCGTATTTGATTAATAAGGCGTGAGTCCATTCTGAAGTAGTAGAGATAGGGCAATATGACATAACAATATCCTACTTATTAGCTGATTGATTGGCTATCTTTTTTAAACAGCTCACGAAATACCGGATAGATATCTTTTAACTCAATAATATGTTTCATTGCAAAATTAGGGTGATGCTCTTTTACATTTAGGTATACATCCCATAAGCTTTGATGGTGACGTGGCATAATTTCAATATAAGCAAAGTATTGGACTTGAGGTAGTATTTTTTCAACTAATAATTTTTGACAACGTGGCGAATCATTGTTCCAATTATCTCCATCTGAGGCTTGCGCCCCGTAAATATTCCACTCACTACTTGGATAGCGACTTTGTAAAATATATTCCATTAGTTCCAAAGCGGAAGAAACAATCGTTCCTCCAGTTTCACGAGAGTAAAAAAATTCTTGTTCATCAACTTCTTTTGCTGCAGTGTGATGGCGGATAAAAACTAATTCTACATTTTCATAAACACGTTTTAAAAATAAATATAATAATATGTAAAAACGTTTGGCAATATCTTTTTTTGCTGTATCCATAGAGCCAGATACATCCATTAAGCAAAACATGACAGCTTGCGATGTAGGTTTGGGATGTTGGACTCGATTATTATATTTTAAATCAAAAGTATCAATAAATGGCAAAGCATTGATTTTATTTTTTAATTTTTCTATTTCTTTTTTTAGCTCAGTGATACGTGTGGACTTGGTTTGGGTCTTCTCTAATAAAGTTAATTCTTCTGTTAGTTCTTTAATTTTTTTTCGATGTGGTCCAGCCAATGCTACACGACGACTAATTGCGCAGCGCAGCGAACATACGATATTAAGGTTACTGGGAATACCATCTGAGGTATAACCAGCGCGTACTGATTTAAATTCAGGAACTTGCGCAATTTTAGTTTTAACTAGGTTAGGTAACGCTAAATCTTCAAAAAATAATTCTAAAAATTCTTCTTTAGTAATTTCAAAAATAAAATCATCATCTTCTTCTTTAGGCGAATCACTGGGTTTGGCATTGCCGCTACCTTGGTTAGTTAAGGGTGGGCGGGGTATTAGATCGCCTGGTAAAAATTCTTTATTACCTGGTAAAATAATATTTCGTTGACCCCCTTGGTCAAAATGAAAGTTAGGCTCATTGATATCTTTGCTAGGAATGCTTATCTTTTCACCACTGGCATCGACTTGCTTAATCTGGCGTTGACCAATCGCACGACGCGCTGCTTTTTGGATCTGGTTTTTATAACGCTGCATAAAGCGTTGGCGATTAACTGCACTTTTATGGCGTCCATTAGGCCGCCGATCGATAAACCAAGACATACAACCTACCTTTAAGAAGATTTGCGTACACGTAGGTACCACTCACATAGTAAGCGAACTTGTTTGGCAGTATAGCCTTTATCCACCATTCTATCTAAAAATTGCTGATGTTTTTTCTTTTCATCTGTAGAAGCTTTTGCATTAAATGAAATAACTGGAAGTATATCTTCGGTATTAGAAAACATTTTTTTTTCAATAACGACTCGTAATTTTTCATAGCTAGACCAACTAGGATTTTTGCCTTGATTATGGGCTTGGGCACGTAACACAAAATTAACGATTTCATTTCTGAAATCTTTAGGGTTACTAATCCCAGCTGGCTTTTCAATTTTTTCTAGCTCCTCATTTAATGTATTTCTATTTAGTATATCCCCAGTATCTGGGTCACGATACTCTTGGTCTTGGATCCAAAAATCCGCGTAAGTAACATAGCGATCAAAGATATTTTGTCCATACTCAGAATAAGACTCTAAATAAGCAGTTTGAATTTCTTTGCCAATAAATTCTATATAGCGTGGGGTAAGATATCCCTTTAGATACGACATATAGCGTTCATGAATTTCAGGAGAGAATTGCTCTTGTTCAATTTGTTGTTCTAATACATATAATAAATGTACCGGATTAGCTGCTATTTCAGTGCTATCGAAATTAAATACTTTGGATAAAATCTTAAAGGCAAATCGGGTGGAAAGTCCATTCATTGCTTCATCAACACCAGCATAATCTTTATATTCTTGATAAGACTTGGCTTTAGGATCAGTATCTTTTAGGTTCTCCCCATTATAGACCCGCATTTTAGAAAATATACTTGAGTTTTCAGGGGTTTTAAGCCTAGATAATATTGAAAATTGTGACATCATTTGTAAAGTGTTAGGTGCACAAGGGGCATCTTTAAGCGCGCTATTAAATAATAATTTTTTATAAATTTGTGTTTCTTCACTAGTACGCAGACAATAGGGAACTTTGGCAATATATACCCGGTCTAAAAATGCTTCATTATGTTTATTATTTTTGAATGTTTTCCATTCACTTTCATTAGAATGCGCTAAAATAATTCCATCAAATGGCATTGAGGCCGAGCCCTCGGTGCCATTATAGTTTCCTTCTTGAGTTGCAGTTAGCAAAGGATGTAACACTTTAATTGGTGCTTTAAACATTTCTACAAACTCTAATAAACCTCGATTAGCTTTACATAACCCACCAGAGTAGCTATAAGCATCTGCATCATCTTGCGCAAATTCTTCTAAACGTCGAATATCAACTTTGCCAACGAGTGATGAAATATCTTGGTTATTTTCATCTCCCGGTTCGGTTTTAGCCAATGCCACTTGCGCTAAGCGTGATGGCCATAATTTAACTACTTTAAATTGATTAATATCTCCATTAAATTCGTGTAGTCGCTTGACTGCCCAAGGTGACATAATGGTTTGTAAATAGCGAGGCGCAATGCCATATTCTTCTTCTAAAATGGCGCTGTCTTGTTCGGGATCAAATAAACTTAATGGTGACTCAAAGATTGGGGAACCTTTGATTGCATAAAAAGGCATTTTTTCCATTAATTTTTTTAAACGTTCAGCTAGAGATGATTTGCCGCCACCCACTGGGCCTAATAAATATAAAATTTGTTTTTTTTCTTCTAACCCTTGTGCAGCATGCTTTAAAAAAGACACAATTTTTTCAATTGGCTCTTCCATTCCATAAAAAGAACTAAAGCTATCATAGGTTTTAATAACTTTATTGGAAAAAATTCGACTTAGCCGTTGGTCTTTGCTGGTATCTAGCAAAGTCGGCTCCCCAATTGCATATAATAAACGCTCTGCTGCATTGGCATAAGCCATTTTGTCCTTTTTGCATAGGGCTAAGTACTGTTGGAGGCTTATTTCTTCTTCGCCAACTCGTTGACAATAGCGATCTTTGACTTGGTCCAGAATGTTCATTTTCACTCCTTGTTCTTGCACAAATGCTTCATTTTTCATATTAGATACGGGTTAATCATTTAATCTAAGCTTTTTTTCCTTTAATTTGCATTTTAGTATCAAGTTTTTTAGCTTTTATACCTTTAACTGTGTTACCAATAGGGCAGTTACTACATTAGGATCGATTGCATTTATGAGTAAGCAAGTTACTGAACATAAACCCATTTACTTAAAAGATTACCAGGCTCCAGATTATTTAATTGAGCAGGTTAAGCTTCATATTACGCTACATGCCACCAAAACTTTGGTTCATTCCCAATTACAAATTTGTCGTAATCAACAAATAGCAACTCATCAACGCCCGCTTATTTTGCATGGCGAAGAATTAGAGTGTCTTAAGGTTATTATAGACGGTAAAACTCTCAATGAAGCTCAATATCAAGTGCAAACAGATAGCTTGATCTTAGATCAGGTACCGCAAAAATTTTCGTTAGAAATTTTAACTCGGATTGCTCCACAACAAAATCATGCGTTATCTGGGCTTTATCGTTCTGCGGGGCTATTTTGTACGCAATGTGAAGCACAAGGATTTAGAAGGATCACTTATTATTTAGATAGACCAGATGTGATGGCTGAATTTACCACCACGTTGGTAGCAGATAAAAGTGAATGTCCAGTTTTGCTATCAAATGGTAATTTAGTCGCACAAGGTGATTTAGCAGAGAATCAACATTGGGCTACTTGGCATGATCCCTTTAAAAAACCTGCTTACTTATTTGCGTTGGTGGCTGGACAATTAGCGTGTATACAAGATACCTTTATTACGCAAACTCAGCGTGAAATACTACTTGAATTATATGTGACCCCAGAAAATCTACATAAAGGTGATTTTGCATTACAAGCTTTAAAAAAGGCGATGCGCTGGGATGAAACTGCTTATAATTTAGAATATGATTTAACTCGCTTTATGATTGTAGCGGTTAATGATTTTAATATGGGGGCGATGGAAAATAAAGGCCTTAATATCTTTAATACTAAATATATTTTAGCTGATACTTTATCGGCGACTGATAGTGATTTTCAAAATATTGAAGCGGTGGTAGGGCATGAATATTTTCATAATTGGACTGGAAATCGAATCACTTGTCGCGATTGGTTCCAATTAAGTTTAAAAGAAGGGCTGACTGTATTTAGAGAGCAGCAATTTGCTGCCCAGCAGGGCTCCTCAGCAGTTAAACGAATTGAGCAAGCGAGATTAATGCGTACCCGTCAATTTGCAGAAGATGCTGGCCCGATGGCGCACCCAGTTAGGCCTTCGGCTTATATTGAAATCAATAATTTTTATACCATGACGGTCTACGATAAAGGTGCAGAAGTGATTCGTATGTTGCATACCTTACTTGGGGAGTCAGCCTTTCAGGAAGGTATGAAGTTATATGTTCAGCGTCACGATGGGCAAGCGGTGACCATTGATGATTTTGTGGCGGCAATGGCACAGGCCAATGCACAAGATTTTGAGCAATTTAAACGCTGGTATTATCAAGCTGGAACTCCAATAGTAGAGGCAACTGGGCACTATAATAAAGATACGGCTCAATATACTCTACGTTTAACTCAAACTTGCCCGCCTAGTGCAGATGGTTCACCTAAAGATCCGTTTTATATTCCAATTCGAGTTGGGTTGTTGGATGCGCAAAATCAGCCTTTAGCGTTGCATTGCCATACTGCGTTTAAAAGTGAGCCACATTCGGTCATTGTGGTGCTCAATGAAGTACAACAAGACTTTGTATTTGATAAGGTATTTGCAGCGCCAGTTCCTTCGCTACTGGGTGATTTTTCTGCTCCAATTAAACTGAATTATGCCTATAGTAATGCGCAATTAGCGGTTTTGATTGCCCATGATCCCAATTTATTTAATCGTTGGGATGCCATGCAACAGTTATTTAGTCGTTTGGTGTTAGCCAAACTTCCAGCTCAATCGGTGCCGGGGAACGCAGATTGTCAATTACTCATTGATGCTTTAAAGCAGTTGCTGCAACATCCTCCAGGGGATTGGGCTTTGGTGGCAGAAATGTTAAATTTCCCATCATTTTCTTATTTGGCTGAATTGGTTGAGCCAATTGATGTTCCAGCTTTGGTTGAAGCTCGCCAAGCTGTGGTTCAAGAAATTGCAATGTATTTAGCTATCCCTCTTAAATCGGCATACAATATTGGGTGTCAAGCTAATGCTAGCGCATTAGATGCCAATAATATGGGGCTAAGGGCATTAAAAAATAGTTGCTTAGGGTTATTAGTGCAAACCGGGCATCTTGATGATTACAATTTAGCGCAGCAACAATTTCAACAAGCGCAGACCATGACAGAGACTATGGGAGCGCTAGTTGCATTAAACCAAAAAGATACTACGTTGCGTCATCAATTACTGGAAGATTTTTATCAACAATGGAAAAATGACCCTTTAGTAGTTGATAAATGGTTAACTTTACATGCTACGGCGCCTTGGTCAGAGACGTTAACTCAAGTTGAGCAATTATTAACTCATCCAGCTTTTAGCCTACATAACCCAAATAAAGTTTATGCATTGCTAAAAGCGTTTGCGCAAAATCCACTAGCCTTTCATCGTCAAGATGGGCGTGGCTACCAGTTGTTGGCAGCACAAGTTTTAAAGCTAGATCGGCATAATCCGCAGGTTGCGGCACGGTTAGTGGGGAGTCTTATTTTTTGGAAACGTTATATACGGGCTTACGCAGAGCCTATGCAAAGGGTATTAGTCGATATTTTACAGCAACCGCAACTTTCTAAAGATGTTTATGAGATAGTCCATAAAGCATTAAGTTAAGTCTAGATCCCACTTAAAGGCCTTGCCAGCTGTCCTCACCGGGTTTAACCTGCGACACGGCAGGTGGCAGTGAGAAAAATTGGCAGCTTTAATATCTAGGCTGCCAATGGTACCTTTTAAGGCATTAGCTATCGGCACGGCATTAACTTGCCAAAAGTCGATGATGCTGGATATCCTCAACCATTCGATAGCGCTAACCATAAGGAAGCCGCGAGAATAGGTCACGCTACGTGATACGCTATCCCTCCTCGCACTAACCGTGCGGGGTATCTTGCGCAAAATACGATGCAACCAAAAATTGGTATTTTGATTAATAATTTGGGCACTCCGGCTGCCCCGACACGGCTTGCGGTTTGGCGTTATTTAAAAGAGTTTTTAGGTGATGGGCGGGTTATTGATCTGCCGGCAATTTTGCGCTGGGGGTTGGTTAATATAGTGATTGCGCCATTTAGAGCCTCCGGATCGGCCCATGCTTATGCCACGGTTTGGCAACCACGTGGTTCGCCACTGCGTTATTTGTCGCAAGACTTAGCTGATGCCTTACAGCAACAATTGCCCCAGCATTATCAGGTTGCGCTAGGGATGCAATATGGTCAGCCGAGTATTAAAGCTGCGTTAAATCAGCTGCTTGCTGCAGGTTGTCAACAGATTATCGCTCTACCTTTATATCCTCAGTATGCTTCAGCGACCACGGGCTCTAGTATAGAGCGTTTATTTGCAGCGTTAGCCAAGCAGTGGACTATCCCAAATTTAACGGTGATCAATGCATTTTATCAACATCCCGCCTTTATTGAGGCGCAAGCCGCGCTGGCTAAACCTATTTTAGCCAAAGAAGCGCCACAAAAAATTATTATGAGTTTTCATGGTTTACCTTTAAGACATTTACAACGCAGTGAAACTCAGATCTGTGAGCAATCTGCGCCTTGTCCATTGATCCATAAAGATAATCAAAGCTGTTATCGCGCTCAATGTTATGCCACCGCAAGAGCCTTAGCTAAGTCGCTTGAGTTAACTGATAATGACTATGAAGTGGCTTTTCAATCTCGTTTAGGCCGTATTCCTTGGACGCAACCTTATATTACGGAACTACTGCCTAAATTAAGACAGCAGGGAATTGAAAAGATTGTAGTATTATGTCCCTCATTTATTGTGGATTGTTTAGAGACCTTAGAAGAAATTGCTATCCGTTTAAAAGCAGATTGGCTGGCGTTGGGTGGTACCACCTTTACAGTAGTGCCTTGTGTAAATCAAGACCCATTATGGGTTAAAGGACTTGCCCAGTTGCTATTAACTACGTCGACAAGTTTACAGTAATGGCGACTAATTCATTATCTCTGAAGATAGTGACAGTATTGGATTCACTGAATGGGTTAAAAACAAGGTAACGCAATAAGCACTGGTTGAGATATTATAGGCTTTGGTTTAACCTTTTGTAGGTAAGGTGCCTTGATTAAATAGCAGCACTTAATTCAAGCTTTTGCCCTGCAAGGTTAATTAGGGGTGTCCCCTAATTTAAAATAAATAAAAAATAAGTTATCCAGCATGCCTACTTTACGCTAGAATAAAAGGTATCATGCTGGAAAAATCAATACGTAAAAAATCGGATAGCATCAATAGTTATTACTAAAATTAATCCTATCCAATAAAAGTCGTTTGTTCCCTTTATTAATAATGAGGCATGAGTTTTCCTAAGGAACTAGGTAGAATAGTGGGAAAGTTGGGCAATGGATAATAATGAATCATAAATAGGCGCCTTGAGGAGGATCCATGAGTCAAATGGGCGACGCCCCTAATTTAAAAGTCTTTGATAAAGTAGTTAAGCAACTATATTCTAAGTTGGAGCATGATGAAGCGGTTTTAATTGAAGAATTTATTAAACGCTATTATCTTAGTGTATCCACTGAAGATTTGGCGGCGCTCAATCTTATTGATCTCTATGGCGCATTGCTCTCGCATTGGCGCTTTGCTAGTGAGCGCAAACCTGGAGAGCCTAAAGTCCGGGTTTATAACCCGCAGTATGAACAACATGGTTGGCAATCTACGCATACTGTTATTGAAATTATTCACGATGATTTGCCATTTGTGATTGATTCGGTTCGAATGGAATTAAACCGACGTGGATTAAGTATTCAGTTATTGCTGCATGGTGGGACCTTAAATGTTAATCGTGATGCATCGCACCAAATTACCGAAATATTAAGCCGTAAAACCAAGCAAGGTACGGGAATAGTAGAATCTCCGTTATTTTTAGAGATAGACCGTCAAAGTAATCAAGCAGTCTTGAAAAATATTAAAGATGGGATCATTCAGGTTCTAGAAGATATTAAGCTTTCAGTGAGAGACTTGGGGGCGATGTCGGTTAAAATGGAAGCAGCGATTAATTTAATCCCGCTGCATCAAGGGCAAGAAAGCAATACTGATTTAAAAGAAAAGCATGATTTTTTAGATTGGTTAAGAGAAGAACATTTTACCTTTTTAGGTTACTGTTGTTTTGAGGTGACGCAAAATCCTGAGCCGCAGTGGTCAATTATTCCAGGTTCATGTTTAGGAGTGATGCATCGAGATAGCAAAGATTATTTTGATCCCTTTAATGATTTATCGAGTTCTGCACAGCAGGTGGTGCTATCTAAAGAATTAATTATTTTAGGTAAGACCAATAAGTTATCTAGAGTGCATCGACCAGTGAATACTGATTTTGTGGCAGTAAAAATTTTTAAAGACGGTAATTTGGTAGGGTTACATTGTTTTATTGGGCTCTATACCTCAGCGGCTTATAATAGAAGTCCTCAGCATATTCCTTACTTAAGACTAAAAGTTAAAAAAATTCTACAAAAAGCCTCGTTTACTGCAGCCAGCCATAATGGTAAAAATTTAATTAATATTTTAGAAACTTTCCCCAGAGATGACTTGTTTCAAGCACCCATTGCAGAACTCCACAAAATAGCCATGGGCGTATTATTTATACAAGAACGCCGGCGGATTAAGTTTTTTATTCGTAAAGATATATTTGGACACTTTTTTTCCTGTCAAGTATTTGTGCCTAGAGAAATTTTTAATTCACAATTACGTGAAGTCATGCAAGTAATTTTACAAGAAGCTTTGCAAGGCCAAGGAGTGACATTTAATACGCGTTTTTCAGAATCAGTATTAGCGCGGATCCATTTTTTAGTTAAAATCGATCCTAAACAAAAAATTACCTATGATGCGCAGCAAATAGAAGAGCGGTTAATTGAAGCGGCACGTACCTGGGAAGACAATTTAAAAGATGCATTAATTGATCATTACGGAGAAGAAGAAGGTAATCGTTTATATCAAAGATACAATAATGCTTTTCCATCAAGTTATCGAGATACTTTTATTGCGCGTACTGCAGTGTATGATATTACGCATATAGAACAACTTAATAAAAAACGTGGTTTGGCCATGAGTTTTTATCGACCTTTGGAAGAGCCGGTAGGGATGATTCGGTTTAAATTGTTCCATCCTGATTTGCCTATTCCGCTTTCTGATATTATCCCTATGTTAGAGTGTATGGGATTAAGAATTATTAATCAGCGCCCACATGAAATTAAAACCATGGATAAAAAAATCTACTGGGTAAATGATTTTGGCATGGTCCACCACTCGGGCGAAGATTTAAATGTTGAGGCAATGAAAGAAATTTTTCAAGAAGCCTTTTACAATATTTGGCATGGTAATGCAGAAAGTGATGGTTTTAATCGGTTAGTATTAGGCGTAGGTTTAGATTGGCGCGAAGTGACTATGCTAAGAGCCTATGCTAAATATTTATGGCAAATTGGTTTTACTTTCTCGCAAAGCTATTCAGAGGAAACCTTAGTTAAAAATCCTAAGATTACCCGAGCGTTAGTTGAGTTATTTATTTTGCGTTTTGAGCCAACTATTCCGCAAGAAAGTAAAAATCAAAAGATGACTGAATTGCGCAAGCAAATTAAAAGTGAATTAGATGCGGTAGAAAATTTGGATCAAGACCGAATTTTAAGACGGTATTTAGAAGTCATTATGGCAACAATTCGCACTAATTATTTTCAATATGATAATCAGGGTATTCCTAAAAATTATTTATCGTTAAAATTTGATCCAACTGCTATCTCTGATACTCCTTTACCTAAACCCATGTATGAGATATTTGTTTATTCATTAAGAGTTGAAGGGGTGCACTTGCGTGGTGCCAAAGTGGCACGCGGCGGTATTCGTTGGTCAGATCGACGTGAAGATTTTAGAACTGAAGTATTAGGGTTAATGAAAGCTCAGCAAGTTAAAAATGCAGTCATTGTACCCTTAGGCGCTAAAGGTGGGTTTGTCCCTAAAATTTTATCTACTTTAAATTCACGTGAAGAAATTCAAGATGAAGTTATTTTTTGCTATGAAACTTTTATTCGTGGTTTATTAGATATTACTGATAATTTAGTTGATAATACTTTGTGTCCTCCTGAAAATGTAGTGCGTTATGATACCGATGATCCTTATTTGGTAGTGGCGGCTGATAAAGGTACTGCTACTTTTTCTGATATTGCCAATAAAATTTCAGCTAAATATAATTTTTGGTTAGGCGATGCTTTTGCTTCAGGTGGGTCGCGCGGTTATGATCATAAAAAAATGGGGATCACAGCTCGTGGTGCTTGGGAATCAGTGAAACGTCATTTTAGAGAATTAAATCTAGATCCAGTTATCCATGATTTTACGGTATTAGGTATTGGGGATATGGCTGGGGATGTCTTTGGTAATGGCATGCTATTATCTGAGCATATTAAGTTAATTGCTGCATTTAATCATCAACATATTTTTATTGATCCCAATCCAGATCCTAAAGCAAGTTATCAAGAACGTTTGCGCATATTTCAATTACCCCGTTCTAACTGGTTAGATTATGACAGACAAGTTATTTCTGCAGGGGGAGGGATTTATTCACGTAGCGCTAAATCAATTACGCTATCGCCACAAGTTCAAACATTACTTGGACTAAAACAAGAGAAAATTTTGCCTAATGAATTAATTCGTTGCTTACTAAAAGCAAATGTTGATTTATTATGGAATGGTGGTATTGGCACTTATGTTAAAGCAGCTTATGAACATAATGCCGAAGTTGGGGATAGAGCGAATGATAGCTTAAGAGTTAATGGTGAAGATTTAGGTTGTCGCGTAGTTGGTGAAGGAGGCAATCTTGGGTTTACTCAATTGGGGCGCGTGGAATATGCGTTGAACGGTGGGTGTATTAATACTGATGCCATTGATAATTCTGCTGGGGTGGATTGTTCCGATCATGAAGTTAATATTAAAATTTTGTTAAATAATGCCGTAGCTTGCGGGGATATGACTTTAAAGCAACGTGACCAGTTACTAGAAGACATGACTGAAGAAGTGGCAGCCCTGGTATTAAATCATAATCGCACCCAAAATTGGGCGATTAGTTTGGCTTTATTAAATTCAGCCAACAATATTAAAATGTTTGCTCGGCTTATTAATTATTTAGAAAAATATGCTCAATTAAATCGTAAATTAGAATTTTTGCCAGATAATGAAGCATTACAAGTGCGCCAGCAAAATCATCAAGGGTTAACCCGACCAGAACTTTCCGTGTTATTTGCTTATGCAAAAACTTTATTAAAAGAACAGTTACTTAGTTCAGCGATTCCCGAAGACCCATATATTAGTCAACTATTAGAATTGGCATTTCCTGATGTATTGCAACAACAGTTTAAAGATGCAATGTACGCACATCGTTTAAAACGAGAACTGATTGTGACCCAAGTGGCTAATTTAACCATTAATAATGTTGGGGTTACTTTTATTAATCGCTTACAAGATGAAACCGGTACTAGTCCACCGGAAATTATTTGTTGCTATATTGTAGCCAGAGAAGTGTTTAATGAAGTCGAAACTCAGCAGCAAATTAAAGCATTAGATTTTGTTATCGATGCTAAAATTCAGTTAAAAATGTTGCATGAACTTAATCGATTAATTCGTCGTGCTACGCGTTGGTTATTGCGACATAAACGTATCCATCTCAATATCCAAGAGTGCATTGCCCAGTATCAAGTAAAAGTAGAGCGCTCAGTTAAAGATCTACGGCAAATGCTCAAAGGTAAAGCCAAAGAATATTTAGAGCGATATGCTAGCCAATTGCTAGAAGCGGGTGTACCAGAGGCATTAGCTTATCGTACTGCCTCGATGAATATGATGTGTTCAGCGTTAGATATTGTGGATGCTGCTCAAAAGTATGAATTGTCCCTTGAGCCATTGGCGGCAGTCTATTTTAATATTGGTTCTAGATTAGATTTAGGGTGGTTTAGAGAACAAATTAAGATGCATCCAGTAACCAATCATTGGGATGCGTTAGCCCGTTCTGCATTTAGAGATGATTTAGACCGCCAACAACGCAATTTGGCGATTGGGGTGATGCAAATGGAAGGCGATGTAGCAGATGTGGAAATTAAAATTGATGCTTGGCTTGATCATAATCAAGTATTAGTTAAACGCTGGATGCAAATGGTCAATGAAATTAAAAGTCATGCCAATCGCAATTTTACTATGTATTCGGTGGCATTACGTGAGTTATTGGAGTTGGCACAAGCCAGTCGGATCAAGGCACATCAAGGTAGTAGTAATAGTTAAATATGTATTATCAATGGTTACGGCGTTTAATGTTTGCGCTCAATCCTGAACATGCTCATAGTTTAGGGTTAACTGGTTTAAAGCTAGGCTATGCGGGCCCTTGGCGGCGCTTTTGGGGTCAAGCTAAAGCTTGGAAAAAAACGCAAGTGATGGGATTAGCATTTCCTAATCCATTAGGTTTGGCAGCGGGCTTAGATAAAAATGGCGATTATGTTGGCGCATTGTGTCATTTGGGCTTTGGGTTTGTAGAAATTGGTACCGTCACGCCACGTGCACAACTGGGCAATGCGCAACCGCGTTTATTTCGGTTAACCAAAAATCAGGCCATTATTAATCGAATGGGCTTTAATAATAAAGGGGTAGATTATTTAGCTCAAAAAATTCAAGCCATGCCACGTTGTTGTATATTAGGGATTAATATTGGCAAAAATAAGAGCACTCCGTTAGAGACTGCGGTGAATGATTATCGCTACGGTTTAGAGCGTGCCTATCCATTAGCTGATTATATTACTCTTAATATTTCTTCTCCCAATACCCCAGGGTTAAGGGCGCTACAACAAAAAAATTACTTATTCACCTTATTAGAAAGCTTAAAACAACAGCAAGCGTTACTGGCTAATGCCTATCAGCGTTATGTACCGTTAGTGGTAAAAATTGATCCGGATTTAAGTGAAGCGGCTTTGGTTGAGTTGGCCGATATTTTAATTAGTTGCCAAATTGATGGGGTGATTGCAACTAATACTACTGTAGCGCGTGAGCATTTAGCGGTAGAGGCACATAGTGAGCAAGCAGGAGGGTTAAGTGGGCGCCCGCTATTTCAGCGTTCAACGCATGTTATCGCGCAATTGCAGCAACATTTAAAAGGCGCCTTACCGATTATTGGGGTAGGGGGCATTGACAGTGGTGCGGCGGCAATAAAAAAATTAGCTGCCGGGGCAAGCTTATTACAAATTTATAGTAGCTTAATCTATCAGGGACCATCTGTGATCCAAGACATTCGACGGGCCATTGTAGCTAAACATTAATCGATACAGTGTGCTAAATTTGCTTCATGCTCGGGGACCCATTTGGGTAGAGCATCGGGTTGAAAAATGGTATTAGTTTGTAAACTTTGATAAATCCTTAAAAATTCCAAAGTGATTTTGTGTTTAGGAGCAAAATGGATCATCGGGGTAAAGGCATCATGCGAATTTCGAATCATAATCGAGCTGGAAATAAAGCTAGAGATAATAGGCAGCCCTTCTTCTTTTAATGTGTTGACTAACTTGTTTGGTAGTGAGGCTTGGGCCTGAAATTGATTAACAATAATCCCTTCTACCCTAAGTTGGGCATGATAGTTGTTACGAACTTGGGTTAAGCCATCAATTAAATTGTAAATGGCATTGTGTGCAAATAAATCGCAATCAAAAGGGATCAAACAAGAACTGGCACTGATCAGTGCTGATTGGGTAAAAAAGCCTAATGCGGGGGGGGTATCCATAAAAATGGCATCAAAACCACTGGCTTGGTCCAGCAAACTTCTTAATTTGTATAATTTCGCTTTTAATAATAATGGGCCTTGTAGCCCTTCTAACTGAGTTGTTGCAGGTAAAATAAATAAATTTTCAAAAGGCGTGGGGTGAATATAAGTATTAGCTTCACTTGCTTGATAAGATAAATCTAAAATAGCCTTAAAATAATCGGTTAAGGTGGGGCTGATCTGACTGGCTGTGGGGCCCAATAAGTATTGGGTAGAATTGGATTGTGGATCTAAGTCTACTACCAATGTTTTAAGGCCTTTATTGGCAGCGATAGCAGCTAAATTACAAGTAATAGTTGATTTACCCACCCCACCTTTTTGATTAAAAATCACCCTACGCATTGTTTGCTCCTTGCCTTATCGCACTCCTTGGACTTCCTTTGTTTATATCACGCTTTTTAGTTTTGGAACAATCACTGATTATTGATAAAATTTAATAAGTTAACTTGCAGAATTTTTCGTTTCATCACTATAGCAGATCCGTTATACTATCCCCTTTACTCAGGGGGTTCATCGGCCACGTGGGCCAATAATATACTAAAGGAGTTGCAGCAAAGCAGCAATGACGGCACAAATTGAAACTGATAGGCAAAATCCTCGTACTTTAGCTGAGGTAGTGATCCATTTTGCGGGCGATTCAGGTGATGGGATCCAATTGATGGGGCAGCAATTTACGCAAGCTTCGGCGTATTTGGGCAATGATATACAAACTTTTAGTGATTTTCCGGCGGAAATTCGTGCCCCAGCTGGGACTTTAGCTGGGGTATCTGGTTTTCAACTGATGTTTGCAGCCAGGGCTGTGCATACTCCTGGCGATGTCTTTGATACCTTGGTGGCATTTAATCCAGCGGCATTAAAAGCTAAATTACCCCATTTACGTGAAGGTGGAATTTTAATTGTCGACAGTGATAAATTTACTGCTAAAGATTGGCAAAAAGCCGGCTATACTTGCTCACCGTTGGATGAGGCATTAGCCACTCGTTATCGGCTGGTTAAAGTTAAAATCACCCAATTAACCTTTGAAGCGCTAAAAGCCTTGTCTTTAACTCGGGCCGCGCAACGTAAATGTAAAAATATGTTGACCTTAGGCCTAGTATATTGGCTATATCAGCGCCCATTGGGCTCAACACAAAGTTGGTTGGCTAAACATTTTCAGCGGCAACCCGAACTGGGTAAGGCCAATTTATTAGCGCTCAATACGGGGTATGCTTATGCAGAAACCATAGAGTTATTTCGTGAATATTATACGGTGCATCCAGCCAAATTAGCGCCAGGCACTTACCGGCAAACCACCGGCAATCAAGCGCTGGCATTAGGCTGCGTTGCTGCCAGCATTTTAGCGAAACGCCCCTTATTAGCCGCAGGCTATCCCATTACTCCAGCCTCTGATATTTTGCAGCATTTGGCCAGTTATACCCAGTTTAAGGTAAAAACTTTTCAAGCAGAGGATGAAATTGCCGCCATTGGAGCAGCGCTAGGTGCCGCTTACGGTGGCGATTTAGGGCTGACTTGTACCAGTGGACCGGGCATTGATTTAAAAACTGAAATGTTGGGCTTGGCGGTAATGGCAGAATTACCCTTGGTGATGGTTGATGTGCAACGTGCTGGTCCTTCTACGGGAATGCCCACCAAAGTGGAACAAGCAGATTTATTGGCGGTTATCTATGGCCGCCATGGTGAGTGTCCATTACCGGTATTGGCGGCAGCCACCCCTGCTGATTGTTTTGATATTATGCTGGAGGCATTTCAAGTGGCCGTGAAATATATGACCCCAGTGATTGTCTTAAGTGATGCGTATTTGGCCAACAGTACCGAACCTTGGCGCCTACCGATGGTTGAGCATTTACCCGCCATTGAGGGAATATCTGGCTTGGCACAAGCCAGGCCATATGACCGCGATCTAAAGTTTTTAACTCGACCCTGGATAGTACCGGGCACGCCAGGCCAAATGCACCGTATTGGTGGGTTAGAAAAAGCTCACGGCACGGGTGATATCAGTTATGATCCAGAAAATCATACTTTAATGGTAGAAACTCGGGCCCAAAAGATTGCCAAAGTTGCGTATGCATGGAAACCATTGACCCTATTGGGACCGACTAGCGGCGAGACTTTGGTGATTGGTTGGGGCAGTACTAAAGGCAGTATTTTAACTGTGGTGCAAACCTTGCAAGCGCAAGGACAGTCAATCACTGCGGTGCATTTGCGTTATTTAAATCCTTTACCTTTGGAATTAGCTGCCTTATTGCAGTCGTTCACTTATATTTTGGTGGTAGAGCTCAATCGTGGCCAATTAACTCAGTTATTACAAGCGCAGTATCTCAAACGAGTTATTGCGATCACCAAAGTTAGTGGCCAACCCTTTGGGATCACTGAATTAACCCAGCGTATCCATCGTGCACTAGCCCAGGAATTGGTATGAATGAGATAATGACTAATACTTTAATTAATACCCCCACTTTAACCAAAAGAGATTTTGAAACCTCACAAGAAGTTCGTTGGTGTCCGGGATGTGGGGATTATGCCATTTTGGCCAGTATGCAAAAAGTGTTATCTACTTTAAATATTTTACAAGAAAAAATGGCAATTATTTCGGGGATTGGTTGTTCTAGCCGGTTTCCTTATTATATGAATACTTATGGCTTTCATACCATTCATGGGCGCGCTCCTACCATTGCTACCGGACTTAGTATTAGCCGTCCCGATTTAACCTTAATGGTGGTGACTGGCGATGGCGATGGATTGAGTATTGGAGCCAATCATTTACTGCATTTAATGCGACGCAACGTTAATGTAACGGTATTATTATTTAATAATCGAATTTATGGCTTAACTAAAGGTCAAACTTCACCCACTTCAGAATTTGGAAAAACCACTAAAAGTTCTCCACAAGGTACCCAAGAGCCGCCATTAGAAGCATTACAATTGGCTTTGGCCAGTGATTGTAGTTTTATTGGACGCGCCATTGATGTGGATGGACCTAATTTACAAAAAGTATTGGCAGCAGCCATTGCCCATCAAGGCACTTCATTGGTAGAAATTTATCAAAATTGTAATGTATTTAATGATGGTGCCTTTAATGATATTAGTGACCGGCGAGTTCGAGCTGAGCATACGGTCTTTGCAGAGCCCAATCAACCTTTGGTATATGGAAACGCTCGTCACTTGGGATTGGCTTTAGTGGACCAACATTTTCAATCGATTACCTTAGCAGACAGTGCCATGTCGCCCTATCTTCATCGTGGAGATGCTTGCAGCAGTATTTTATGGAAATTAACGCAGTTACAACGGCCGGATTTTCCGGTGGTTACTGGGATCTTACGCCAAGTGCAACGGCCAACGTATGCAGAATTAGTGGCACAAGCGCAACCTTGTAAAACAGAGCCGGCTCAGTTAAATGATTTAACCCAGTTATTGCACAGTGGACATACTTGGGAAGTTAAATAGTGCTATGGTCACAGATTTTTTAAGGTAAAATAGACGATATAATCGAGGACAAATTAAAAGACTCACCTAATAATTGTTTATAAATGGCCATATAGGTTAATACATTTTTGAAATATTCTCGAGTTTCATAAAAAGCAATATTTTCACTCCAAATATCAGCGGCCAAAGGTGAGGAACGGCGCCAGGTTTCAATGCGCCCAGGCCCGGTGTTATAGTATAGATAGCGGTAGCCAATACCCAATTGCCTTGCATGGTTTGATTAAGTAATTTGAAATAACTGCTACCAATTCAATTTGCTGAGCTAATATCTGTGACTTCTCACCGCCCTATCGGGGGATGCTTCTTATTTCGTTAGCCGTTACTCGATAGTATCGAGACTTACGCAGCTTCCATAAGCAGAAACGAGTGTCCAGGGGCCTTTAATTCCAGAATACCTTTATCACGGATATTGAGGGCGGCATTTAAGTCGCGA
>Ga0136604_1000134_pt1 | contig 42770 bp, 43 predicted proteins | sample AntRauFillE10628_FD_104928 | JGI IMG/M metagenome (GOLD analysis project Ga0136604, IMG submission 104928) | Saline lake microbial communities from Rauer Islands, Antarctica - Metagenome Filla E10 #628 | ecosystem: Environmental > Aquatic > Non-marine Saline and Alkaline > Saline | place...
CCGTGTGTCGTCAGCACTTCTTCCGCTCCGCTCGCATCAACAGTATCGATCAAGCCTTGCCAATCCGCATGATCGGAGATGAGAAATCCCCGATCCATATTTCTCCGTCTTCGGTTACCGCGCGACGCCATCCATCCTGAAGCCATTGCCGTCCGAAATGGTCGAAACTTCTTTGCCCAGGACGATCGCATGGCAGAGGGAGGACACAAAACAATACCTCGTCGCTGCTCCTCGGTTATTGTTCGACCTTCTACCCTTTCTGTCGGAGGTAAGTCTACGCCTTGTTGGCGGAGGACCTCATTCGTGTTTTCCACGGCGCCATGGGTTAGTATGGGACCCATTTGCGGATCGAGCATGCTGAGCACGCGTTGGGCTTTACCCAGAGAATAGACCCCCAAAAGCGGCACAACGCCTTCCTCCTGGCAGCTGAGCCACCAGCGATTCACTTCTTTCGATAAAGTGTCGTGATCCGGCCAGCGAAAAACCGGCAGACCAAAAGTACATTCGGTAATCAAGTGCTGACAGCGAACGGGCTCAAAATCTTCCGAAATGGGGTCACTTTGTGTTTTGAAATCTCCGGTAAACACCCAAACCTCGTCCCGATGCTCTACTCGAATTTGTGCGGAGCCTACCACGTGACCGGCGGGATGAAATGAAAAGCGCACCCCATTGATCAGGAGAGCTTCTCCAAAAGCAACAGATGAAACTTTCGCCTCGGGGAGCCGGTATTCAATGACCGGACGCGCACTATGCGTGCAAATGTATTTTTTATGTCCCCAGCGAGCGTGATCCGCATGTCCATGGGAGATCAAAGCGCGGGCAACGGGCCGCCAGGGATCCAGATAGACATCGGCCTCCGGACAATAGATTCCCTTTGAATTGACTTGTAGTAATGCCATAGTGATAGTACTACAAAATCAGGCAGCGCTCTGTTGCGTTACTGAGAAAAGAAATGACTAAGACTTCTCCTCTTCTTTCTTTTCCTCCTTCTTCTTCTCTTCAGGCTCTCCCTTGATGATTTTCTTGATCTTCGCTTCAATTTCTTCCGCTACTTCCGGATTGTCTTCCATGAACTGCTTCGATGCTTCCCGACCCTGAGCAATCTTTGCATCTCCGTAAGAATACCACGAACCGGCTTTTCCAATCACATCGAGGTCTACACCTAAATCCACTAACTCGCCGGACTTTGAAATTCCCGTACCGTACATGATGTCAAATTCTGCCACGCGGAATGGCGCTGCAATCTTGTTCTTCACCACCTTCACCTTCACGTGATTGCCTACGACATTATTTTCCTTGTCTTTGATGGCGGGTCCCGATCGACGAATATCTACGCGCTGAGAGCAATAGAACTTCAGGGCGTTTCCTCCCGTGGTCGTTTCAGGATTCCCAAACATCACACCAATTTTTTCGCGCAACTGATTGATGAAAATACAGCAACAGCCCGTTTTACCGATACTTCCCGTCAGCTTTCTGAGCGCTTGAGACATAAGTCGCGCCTGCAAACCCATTTGAGAGTCTCCCATTTCGCCTTCAATCTCCGCTCGAGGCACTAATGCTGCCACCGAGTCGATCACCAAAATATCTATCGCACCGGAGCGAATCAAGTTTTCTGCAATTTCCAGTGCCTGCTCTCCATTATCCGGCTGAGAAATCAACAATTCTTGTGTATTTACGCCTAAATTTTCTGCGTAGGTCTTATCAAAGGCATGCTCAGCATCGATGAATGCAGCAATTCCTCCCGCTTTTTGACATTCCGCCATCGCGTGAATTGCCAATGTCGTCTTACCCGACGATTCCGGACCGTATATTTCAACGACGCGCCCGCGAGGGAATCCACCAACACCCAATGCGATGTCTAGCCCCAAAGAGCCGGTCGAAATAGCATCTACATCAACCACTTTTTTCTCCCCCAATCGCATCACAGTGCCCTTTCCATATGTCTTATCCAGTCGATCCATTGTCATTTGAAGAGACTTCAATTTCGCATCTTTTTCATTCTTCGCCATAATTCTTATTTATTATTCATTGTAGATGAGTGTATCGATCTATACTTTTCGTTCCGCCCGATGCAAAAAATCTTCGAGCGCTTAAAGATAGTCATATATAATAATACAAATATATTAGAATGGTTCGGATTTCGTGCAGAACATCAACATTATTTTAGCGCTTTGTTTTAATTCATCACGGGTTGCATTTTTATGGATTTGGGCGTGCCCCCTCGAGTCCCCTCCGGTCCTCTCGGGGTCGGTTCCTTCCGGGGTTCGCTGATCGCTCCGTCCTCGCTGCAAGGCGGAGTACCGCACCGCAGCCACGGACTGCCGGTCCTTCGGGTCCGGCACCCTACAGGCACCTCACGCTTGCGCCCGGTAGGGCGCTTTCCTTTTCGGGATATTGGACCTCAGCGCCACAGGGAGAGAATATTGGTACATTCCCGTTCACTCAATGAAGTGCATATTGCTTTTCGCCATGTTTTATTGAGCACCTTGACCTTGTGTGTCTTCAAGCTCATCTAAAACGCGAATCAGAATATCACAGGAACGCTGAATTTCCTCTTCGGTTATGTTGAGTGGAGGACAAATGCGAAAACTGTGATTATTGTAGAGAAACCAATCGGTGATCAAGCCGTGGCTTTTTGCTTTCCACATGAGGGCCTGTACGGTTTCAAATGTACCGACATCAACAGCCATCCAAAGTCCTTTTCCACTAATGCCTTGCACGAGAGGATGATCGATCAGAGCACTTCGAAACTGTTGGGCTTTTTCCTCTACCGTTTCGTACCATTTGTTTTCCATGATAAGTTGAAGAGCCGCGTATCCGGTCGCACAGGAGACCGGGTGTCCGCCAAAGGTCGTACAGTGACCCAAAATGGGATGGTTCGACATTTCTGCCATGAGTTCGCGGCTAGTCACAAAAGCACCGATGGGCATGCCACCACCCAGTGCTTTGGCCAAAAGGACAATGTCCGGCTGAATTCCACTGTGCATAAAGGCAAAAGGCTGTCCCGTTCTGCCACAGCCCACTTGAATTTCATCTAAGATGAGCAAGGCGCCGACTTCCGTGCAGCGGCTGCGCAGTGCGTGTAGCCATTGATTGTCGGCAACGCGGCAACCGGCCTCACCCTGATAAGTCTCCGCAATCACGGCAGCGGTAGAAGTTGTGATGCGCCCCAGATCCTCCGGAGCATCGTAGTCGATAAATCGAGTGCCCGGTACATAGGGCCGAAAAGCCCGGGCGTAGCTGTCATCGGATTTTAATGCGGAGGTGCCATGGGTAGAACCGTGATACGCATTCCGGCAGGCGACAATTTCAAATCGGCCCGTTGCTTTTTTGGCCAGCTTTAAGGCCGCTTCCGCTGCCTCCGTCCCGGAACTCAGAAAATAAGTCGACGACAGGGGCTCGGGCAATAGAGAAGCTAAATAATCCGCCAGTTGTACTTGAGGGGCTTGTATGTGCTCTCCATAAACCATGGTATGCATGAACCGGTCCATCTGCGCGTGTCCGGCAGCTAGGACTTTTGGGTGTCCGTGTCCCACAGCGGCCGGACCAATGCCCGAAATTAAATCGATGTAAGCTTTCCCCTCATCGTCGTAAATATAAATGCCTTTAGCACGATCTACTGTAAGGCCAAAGGGGGCATCACTGGTCTGTCCCACGTGCTGATGAAATAGTTCTTTGAGGTTTCGCATAGTATTTTTTCCTTGTAACTCGATCAAAAGTAAAGGTTTTCCTTTGAGACATTCTAATTGTAAAACCTGTTCTTCAAACTCTGGCCCGCAATTCACGACTCAATAAACGGCTTTTCGATCCAGAGATTCCGGGTCAAGCCCCCGCCAACCAGTTGGGGGCACGGCGGAATGACGTCGTGTGTGTTTTTATATAGTTATTTGAGAAAGGTCTGCGGATCATGAACGTCCTGAAAAATCCGTGCTCAATCGTGTAATCCGTGTAATCCGCGTAATCAGTGATTCAGATACCGAGAAAGAACAACACACCCCGACTAGAACATAAAAAACCTGCCCTCGTCCAAGAATCCCAATCATAATCCTAACATCCTCTCATCCTACAAATCCTAATTCAGACAGAATGGCCGTATGCCCCCAACAAACAGATTCCGGGTCAAGCCCCCGCCAACCAGTTGGGGGCAGGCGGAATGACGTCGTGTGTGTTTTCGTTTTGGGCCCCCCATATCCTGCGCTCTCCTAATTTCTCAATACAACCGGCATTGCCCCTCAATCTATTACAGTAGAACGCAGAAACCGGACGCATAGGTTCCGCATCGAGTGCCCACCAATGAATTGGGGGTACGGAGGAATGCGGCTGCGCCGTGATAGCGGCATAAATGTGATCATCTCCACTCCCAGAAAAAGTCTGCTTTGTGCGCGCGCCTTTTCCGCCAGGGGCGGAAGCGCGTGAGGTGCCCGGAGGATGCTGGACCCGAAGGTGTCCAGCAGTCCGCTGAAGAGCTCGCTCTGCAGCGGACGGAGAGAACAACGAACTCCGGAGGGGACCGACCCAGCACTATATTTTTGAGCGAAACTTGCTCAGTATGCTACAGTGAATTTGACCTGTGATTTTGCTTGCTTAATAAAACTACGGAAAAGTGCTGGGTCACGCCCAAAAACAAGAAAAAAGAGAAAAATTAAAGGGAATGGCAGCAGAGAGACGTTACTTTTCCTGAAAGCGCAAATACCGCTTCTGGAGGTCGCGGCGATCATTGGGCTCTTTGAGGTGGGTCTGACCGGCGCGATGCACCATGCGGGCATGACGCAAAATGGCGCGCATGGCCTTGGGCTGATCGGTGACCTGATGGAGGGTGACGAGTCGATCCATAAGACGAATAATAACGGATGGCGAATCGGCGCCAAATTGTCGAATCTGGTTGAAGGCGGCATCTAGCATACCTTCGAAATCGAGAGTACGGGCGACGACCCGCAACTGTCCATCCTCATCCATGCGGTAGGGGGAAGGGAATTGCGCTTTTCCGAGGTAGGCCAAAACGGAGGTGAGCTTATCAATGCAGGTGATGGCGGTGTAGGGGTCATTCACTCCAGGGGACAGGGCTCGGGCGGCGACCTCCACCATTTGATGCACGGCAAATTCTGAATCTTGCCAGGGCGTCCGCTTATCGCCCAAATAAAAATGTTTCTCTAACTCTTTTGACCAGTCAATGTCCTTCCGTTTCTTTTTAGAGTACATGCGGGCGATGGGCATATCCTCAATAACGAAGTCGCCGGGACGCAAGTAGAGCTCCATCCACACTTCTTCCTTGACGGCCCAATCTACCAGCGTGTCATTGTCGATGGTCTGCAAATAGCCTCCTCTGGATGCCAGGACTTCAAAACAGTGGTCGTATTCCGCTTGATAGGCACTTAAATCCACTGAATCCTCAAGCTCATCGGCATCAACACCCAGCTTTTCGGGATAGAGATGCCGCACCGTATCATTTAAATTCTCAGCGACATCGGCGATGACCTGATCGGCCTGAATACTCACGGAAATATGATGGATAAAAACGATCAACAAAAAGATATTGGCCACGGCCAGCAGCATGGCCATGAGAACGGAGATGCGCGGTACGAATTCAACCTCGTTGATCGAATTGATCGTACCCAGAACGAGCAGGCAATACACAAAAGTGGCGACATAGGTTCCGAGTACGATTTGGTTGATGCGCTGGTGCATGAAAAGCTGTAACAGGCGAGGCCCCAATTGACTGGTGGCGAGGGTGAGTACAACGAGGGTGATAGAAAACACCGTTCCGGCGACTCCGAGCATACCTCCCGCAATAATGGACAAAATCGAACGCGCAGATTCAGCACCGCCGGAAAACAAAAAACCGGCCACTTCAGATAACTCCTCTTTAAATTGAGTATCGATGATAACCAAAGCGGTGGCCAACAGAATGGCTGCAAAAATAATCATCAGCGGCACAAACCAGAAGCTGGAGCCGACGAGTTCTTTGAGTTGTTTGACGCGGTTTGAGAGAGTCATGATTCGGTTTTAGTGGAAAGTCAGGCGAACGAGTCTTCTGGCTATCGACCCTTTCAGCGCTGCTTCAAGGTAGTAAAGTTTTTTCGCTCGGACAAGTTCGCGCCCCCAACTTGAACTTCAGTGATCTTTTTACCTTTGTATTTATAAAAGAATCGCATGCGAACACTCTTCTTTCTTTTTTGCGGCTGCTTGAGCGGGTCATTACTCATGGCTCAGACGGCAGAGACGTTCATCGGTGATTGGAGCACCACCTTTGGGACAATCGCGAATCGTGTGGCTGCCGACCCCAACGATCCGCTGCGGTTTTACGCCCTCTTGGATGCCCGAAAATTGCAGGGCGATCTCGAATACTACAGCGTTCTGGCCAAATACAATTGCGAGGGGCAGTTTCACTGGGTGCGCGGTCTGGATGGAGGTGACAGCACGCGTCAAACGATCGATATGGAGGTGCATCCAGGCAGTGGTATGGTGGGTGTTTTGCATGCAGACGACACGCACTTTATTCTTCAATGGGTGCGCCCGAACGGCATGCCGCTACGCACAGTGGAAATTGAGCGCTCTACGGACTGGCAGCCACTTTCTTTAGCGGCCCACCCCACGCAGCCGCGATGGTATCTCCTGTACCGAGACAACTCTGGTGTGCTGGGGCATTTTGGACTTATGGTCATTGAGGAGTCGGGCAATCTTCGGGCGGCCTGGCAATCGGATCGCGTCGCTTTTGGAGAAGCTCAATTGGGGGTACTTCCCGATGGTCGGGCCCTATTGGGAGCGAGCGGGCGCATGTACAGTATAGATCCCGGGAGCGGCGAGGTAGAGGGTTGGTCGTGGTCCGGCCCCGATCCGCTCAACATAGATTTTGTGGTGCGTGGCGATCGGGGGTACTTCCTGGAGGTGGACGGTACCGGGCTCCGGCTGATTCGCTGGTCGGCCAACGGCCCCGAAGAACAATGGACTTCTACCCCATTTCCCGCCCCCGCCTTCAATAGTAGTTTATCAGTCAATGACACCCATTGGGCCGTGATGGCTGATGTACAGATTAATAATTCCGGCGCTCCGGTAGGAGTGCTTTGGGGTCCTCGGGAGCAAGATTTTAGCTCCTTTTGGCAGCCCGATTTGCAGGCTCTGGGATCGATTCAGGGCGATATCGCTTTGGATGACGATCTTCGGGTGCTCTACAGCGGGAGCACCATCAATCAGCAGGCGGATCGAGTGGCGCGACTGGATGCCAATAATCCATGTGTGGAGTCAAGCGCTCCGGGCGATGGCATGACTTCTGGTCCGCCGCAAAACATCTCAGCTATTCCCGTTTTCAATTTACTGTCTTTATCGCCAAATATTCAAGAGGTGCCCACAGTGTTTTACAACGATATTCCACCTGAGGATCGGACCTGCCGCTCGTTTTTGACCCGTTCCGATCTTGCGGAAGTGTTTCGCGACACCCTCGTGCGATGTGTGGATTCATTAGTGCTGAATCACCCCTTTTCTACCGGCGTGGAGAACAATTCAGAGCCCTTGCCGCAGCCCTGGGTCATTCGATCGCCCGGTAGTTATACCGTGAGTGCGCCGGTGTGTCAGCGTTCCGAATCCTTTACCTTTACTGTGGATTTTGAAGACTGCGGCTGTCAGTGGTTCATGCCCAATGTATTCAGTCCCAATGGCGATGGCATCAACGACGACTTTGGTCCCGAGGGCGAGTGTCAGGTCACGGATTACGAATTACAAATTTTCGATCGCTGGGGACAAAGTGTTTTCCTTTCCCGCAATCGCGATCAGCGATGGAACGGCAGGGTTCGGGGCACTCCGGCGGCTAATGGCGTCTATGTCTATCGCTGGCGCTATCGCTTATTGGAGACCGGTGAGTGGGTAGAGACCAGCGGATCGGTGACCATCGTGCGGTAAGCTTTTCTTAAGGAGAGGGTTATCCCCATTTTTTATCTTATTTGGGCGCCTCCCGTCCCGCAACGAGTTGCGGACGGGACCGGGCTGTGCGGGGGTTCCGTACCCAACTTGTTGGGTACCCATCCGCCAGTGGCGAATGGCCCCTACCATCCCTGGCGCTTGCGCCCTCCGGGCGCTAGCTGGTCGAAGGAGGTTGGCTCCTTAAGATGAATGGGTTCAGACATCGTCAGGATTTCGTTTCGGGACGATAGATGTTTTATTATTATAGGGGATAGGCTGGGTTTAGCAATGAGACAGGGCGTCTTGTCTCGACAAAGCACGAATCGTGGTCGGTGTTTTTTGTATTTTGGTGACGTTTCAACATTAAATTTATGTGTGATTATACCCAAGGGATAAAGTTTTGTAGCTGCAATGCTGAAAAGATTCGCGAGAAAGGAGCAAAGGATACTACCGGCCCTGCTGCCGAGGGCAGTCCGCCCGCAACAAAGGGGAAATATATTTGGCAATTGTTTCGCCGGCAGGTCTCATCTAAAGATGTGCAGACGCTAGGTGAGTATATGTTGCCCCAAAGTGATCTGGGACAGGGTCTCCAAGCGGACTGGATCGCAAGTCAGCTGAACGAACGAAATTGCTTTGATTTTGACTACCATCCCGCGGAAGGTGATAATTTGCAGATCACGGAAAACTTTTCGATGAGTCCCTATCTTTCATTCCTCTATAAAAAGGGGCGTTGGGTGGTTGACCATTATAATCCGCTGGAAAGTGACTTAAAAATGATTTCTGATGGACCATTAAGCCCCATCGAATAGCCCGCAATTTTTCTTATTTATCTATTCTCTCGTACCTATTGTGCAAACATTCGAGATAGGCTGCTTTTTGGTCTTTGGATAAGAAGGATCGGTGGATCCAGTCCAAGGCGATAGACTTATTTATATTTAAATCCATATAGTTTTATTGTTTTGCCTGTTTTTATATGCTTTCACGTATATTTTATAGGGCGGCGAGGTAGGTTCTGGGTTCTACGGGCGGGTGAAGGATATTTCGCCCGGTGGAGGATGAGGGTGAGGAATGAGACCGAACAAAAAAAATTTGTCTCCTCATTTATATGATATTTCCCTACCTTTATTTTTCATAACCAATTCAATCCTATGATCTTAGAAAAAATAGCCCGTCTGGGCAGTATCTTAGCGTGTCTCTGCTGCTTCTTAGGAAATGCCAATGCACAAACCGAGGAGGATGCCTTTTTTATGAAGGATATTTACACCACCGCTTTGGAGGAGCAATATGGCTATAACTGGCTGCGGGATTTGACGGAAAACGTAGGAGCGCGACTGAGCGGATCACCGGCCGCAGATGAGGCCGTCGGCTTTGTGAAAGCGCATTTAGAAGCTGCCGGCTTCGATACTGTGTTTTTGCAAGAAGTTACCGATGTGCCGCGTTGGCAACGCGGAACCACCGAGACCGTACGGATGATAGATGCACCTATCTGGGGGACACGGGAATTATCTGCACTTTCTTTAGGCAACTCAGTGGGAACGCCTCCGGGCGGCCTCCAGGCGCCCGTAATTGAGGTGCATGAAATCGACCATCTCGATAGTTTGGGTCGGGCGTCCCTTGCCGGGAAGATCGTATTTTTCAATCGTCCCTTTGACAATAGCAAGATTAGTCCATCCTCAGCCTATGGAGGCGCGGTGGATCAGCGCGTCTATGGTCCCACGCGCGCCGCCGAATACGGTGCGGTGGCCGTGGTGGTGCGCTCGATGACGGGGCGTCGTGACGATATCCCGCACACAGGGGTCACCCAATATTTAGGCGATACAGATTCGATTCCGGGCATTGCCATTAGTACCGTGGCCGCGGACCACCTGGCTCAGGCCTTGGCAGAGACCAACGAACTAGAGCTTTTTATCGAAATGGATTGTGAGAACTTGTCGCCTGTTACCTCGTATAATGTCATTGGTGATTGGTTCGGAACAGATACTACGGCCCCGTATATTTTGTTGGGTGCCCACCTGGATTCCTGGGATGTCGGCACGGGAGCCCACGATGATGGCGCGGGTTGTGCTCATATAATGGATGCCGTACATCTCTTGCGACAACAGGAGTATCAACCAACGCATCCGATTCGACTGGTCTTTTTCATGAACGAAGAGAATGGATTGAAGGGCGGTCGACAATATGCGGAGGCAGCTGAAAAACAAGGAGTGAAACACCTAGCTGCCATCGAGAGCGATAGCGGTGGGTTTTTGCCCCTGGGTTTTCGTTGCGATGGCGTTCCCGAGGCCCTCACGCCCGGTTTTCGGCAACTGAATCGGCTGAGTGATTTGTTTTCGCCCTACCGCATTGACTTTTCGACGGGCGGTTCCGGCGCCGATATCAGCCCCCTCAAGCCGCAAGGCCCTTTGCTGATTGGTTTTCGAACGAGCCCGCAGCGGTATTTCGACTTGCATCATACCCGAGCCGATGTGTTTTCAGCGGTCCATCCCCGCGAATTGGAATTGGGTTCTGCGGCCATCGCTTCCCTGGTGTATTTATTGGATCAATATGGTGCGGGCAAATAAAGAGGAAGGGTAATGAGACTCAAGAGTAAAGTTAAAGGTAATGTGTTGATAGCCGGAATTGCAGGGACTCTCTTCACTGTATTCCATAATTAGATATGATATAATCCGAAAATTTTCTGACAGCTGCATGGACCTGAAACACGAGTGACCCTATTGGAAATAATACACCCGCGACTTTTCACGTACAACTCAAAAACAAAACTTTCTCCACTCCTCGATTGACATTTCTTTGCAATTCCTTACATTCATACTCTATGAGACTGATGCAGATCGCAAAAAGGGCCGCTGATCAAATTGATGATTGGAATGCACGCATAGGTCGAGCCGTAAGTTGGCTCAGTCTCATTTTGGTGGTGTGGGTCACCGTAGATGTCATTTTGAGATATTTGTTGAACTGGAGTCGCGTCTGGATGATGGAAGTGGAAACCTACCTTTTTAGTACATTATTTTTATTGAGCAGTGCCTGGGCGTGGCAAAATGACAAGCACGTGCGCGTGGATATTTTCTATCAAAAAATGTCACCACGGCGCCGGGATTGGACAAATTGGTGGGGCACGACAGTATTGCTATTGCCCTGGACCTGGATATTAATGCAAGTGGGTTGGCAATATTTTATGATGTCCTGGACCATTGGAGAGGGATCTTCTCAGTCCGGGGGCCTGGGCGGTGTATATGTATTAAAAGGAATATTTCTCCTTGCATTTGTACTCTTGTTTTTGCAAGCCGTTGCTCGCTGGATTCAATTGAGTGTAACACTTTTTACTAGCGAGAAAGAATAACTATGGGATATATAGCCCTTTTGCTTTTTGTCGCGCTCTTTGTATTGATTTTGAGGGGGTATCCGGTAGCATTTACACTCGGTGGTTTGGCGACCCTGACCGGGATAGGATTGATGTATTTTTATCCGTCCATTTTTCAGGCTCAGGACTTTCATTTGTTAGGAGCGCGCATGATGGGTGTAATGACGAATTACGTACTCATGGCAGTACCCTTATTCATATTTATGGGAATAATGCTGGAACGTTCGGGTCTGGCCTCAGAAATGTTAACGACTATGGCGGCTTTAATGGGTCGATTGCCCGGAGGATTGGCCATCTCTGTCGTTATGGTGGGTGCCCTATTAGCTGCGTCCACAGGTATTGTCGGAGCCACAGTGGTGACTATGGGGATGATTTCTCTACCCACCATGTTGGAAAAAGGCTATGCTCCTTCCTTTGCCTCGGGCACCATTGCCGCCTCAGGTACGCTGGGACAAATTATTCCCCCGTCCATCGTGTTGGTGATTTTGGCCGACACCCTGAGCAATTCCAGTCGATCAGCTCAGGTGGTGGATGTGGGAAGCATGTTTTCTGTGGCGCTTTTGCCGGGGATTGTGCTCGTTGGGCTTTATGCAGTGTACGTGAGTCTTTATGCTTATTTCAGATCAGATAAAGCTCCGCAAATTCAACAACTGGCGACACCTTCTTTACGTAGGGTGATTCGGGCATTTATCCTACCTATTACCCTTATTCTGGCGGTTTTAGGCTCAATATTCTCCGGTATTGCTTCTCCTACGGAAGCGGCAGCAGTGGGAGCAATGGGGGCCATTTTACTGACCCTAAGCCAAAGAAAGTTATCCCTAAATATGTTGAGAGAAGTATCCCGGGAAACAACTCAGTTGACGGCCATGATATTCTTTATATTATTGGGGGCAACGACCTTCTCTTTGCTGTTTAGAAGCTTGGGCGGTGATGTTTTATTGGTGGAGTGGCTGCAAAACTCAGGTCTTTCAGCTACGGGATTTTTGATTGCCGTGATGATCGCTATTTTCTTTCTCGGTTTCTTTATTGATTTTATTGAGATTATTTTTATTGTAGTTCCGATTATCACTCCACTTTTTGAATTATATGAGATGGATCTACTCTGGGTGGGATTGCTTATCGCACTCAATTTGCAAACCTCCTTTCTCACTCCTCCCTTCGGATTTTCTCTATTCTATCTCAAGGGCGTAGCTCCGCCCTCGGTGAAAACCTCAGATATATATAAAGGTGTTTTGCCCTTTGTTATCATTCAGATTGTATTTATTGCGATAATCGTACTGTTTCCGCATTGGTTTCAAATTTCATCCTAAAGGCGTTCGTCATGACAGAAGAGAAGAAGAAATATTCCAGAAAATCCTTTTTGAGAGACCTCGGTTTGAGCACGATCGGATTGGGACTCAGTTCATGTATCTTAGGAGATAATGCACCTGCTCCGGTAGAGAAGTCAGGAAAGGTATACACAGGCAGAACCTACAAATGGAAAATGGTCACTACCTGGCCCCCGGACTTTCCCATTCTCGGAGAAGCGGCAACGACCTATGCTCGCCTGTTGAAGGAAATGAGTGGGGGGCGCATTGATATTCGCGTCTATGGTGCAGGCGAATTGGTTCCGGCTTTGGAAGCCTTTGATACCGTTCGTCAAAATACTGCTCAAGTGGGCTGCGGCGCTCCCTATTACTGGGCGGGCAAATCAAAAGCGGCGCAATTATTCTCAGCGATTCCCTTCGGCATGAATGCCCAACAAGTAAACAGTTGGCTGTTTGGGGGAGAAGGATATGAATTGTGGAAGGAGGTTTATTCCGATTTTGGACTGGTCCCCGTCCCGGGAGGAAATACAGGTATTCAGATGGGCGGTTGGTTCAATAAATCGATAGACCGGGTGGAAGATATCAAAGGACTTAAAATGCGGATACCCGGATTAGGAGGTGCCGTGATAGAGCGCGCCGGAGGCGCAGCGGTTTTAGTCGCCGGAAGCGAAGTCTACACCAGCCTGGAACGTGGAGTTATTGACGCCACGGAATGGATCGGACCCTATCACGATTATCGAATGGGGTTTCCGCGAATTGCAAAATACTATTACTACCCGGGCTGGCACGAACCCGGTTCCCAATTGGAGTTTTTCATCAATAAATCCAGCTTTGATCAACTCCCCCCGGACTTACAGCAAATTTGTATCAGCGCGGGATTTCAATTGCAAAACACTGTACTAGCCCAATTTGACGCCGAAAATGCGAACACTCTGCAGCAGATTCAAAAGGAGGGTGAGGTAGAACTGCGTCCCTTTCCCAACGAAGTTTTGGAAGCACTGCAACAGCACACCCGCAGTGTCATGGCGGATATTACTAAAAATGACTCGATGGCACGGAAAGTATATCAGTCATATACCGATTTTCAAGAGCGAGTCAATCCCTGGAGTGCGATAAGTGAAAAAGCGTATTTCGAACGAATATTTAAGGGATGAGCGCTGCTTCTTAGGGGTTATTTGTTCCTTTTTTCTGAATCACTGATTTCGGAGAAATACTGATTTCACAGACGCCAGTGAGGGACTTGGGGGTTGGGGATGTTGTTAGTACCGAATGTTTTTAATAAAATGGAAGCGCCCCCCCTGCGCTGGCCAAACCTATCATGGCGCCCGTCATGCATCGGATTTTGAATGGTGAAACGCTATTGGTCCGCGAAATGGCCATTAGTGATTTTGCCCTGCAACGTTTCATTCCTGCTGTTTGTACACGTGCTTATAATATAAAACAATGAGGGATTGGCTTTCCAAAAGCAACGGCTATAAATTTGTGTGCGCCCAAACGCGCAGGTCCTCAACAGTGAGCTTATCACTCTCATTCAATGCTTTCCACAGGAAGCCGCACGGCAGATCTAAAGAATAATTTGTTGTTTTCAACAAGAAATTTAACTATATTGCGTTATAGAGATACGAATCTTCAAAAAATTTGAGCAAGCTATGAAAACCCTTTTTATTCTAATTATTTCAAGTCTACCCTTTTTTGCCATGGCACAACAAGAAGACTGCATGGAGAAATCGAGTGACTTAGCTCAGAAGAGTCCCATTCAGGTGGATACAATAAATACCATTCATCCTGACACCTATGAAAGGACAACTAAGGTTATTCGGATCTACCACATGGGAGAAGTACCTATTGTAAAAAAAGTAAAGGAAGGTCGTAGCACCTTGCATTACATCAAGAAGAACGATTGTCTCGTTATTCGCCACGTCGAGGAAATGATGGAATAAGCAAAGTCAATCATTGCGCTCATTGACACTAAAATTTAATTTATTATTATGAGAACACTTATATTTCTCTCTATCCTTTTATTTCCAGTCTTTGTTTGGGCACAGCAAGATTGTAAAGAAAAGCCTTCAGACCTGGAATCTAAAACTGCTATTCAAATCGATACGACCTGGATCATAGATCCCGAAACCTATGATCAGACTATAAAATTAACTCATATCTATCAGCCGGGAGAACGCCCAATCGTTGAACTTGAAAAAGTGGGGAATAAAACTTATTTCTACGTCGAGAAAAACGATTGCTACGTCATTCGCTACGTGGAACAGTTCATCGAAAAATAAGAAGTGTTTATCTCTCTATAATGAAATCCGAAGCCTCGATAGGGTCTTCGAGAGGTTCGGCCTTGACTTGTTCGACTCGAGCTCGCTCAGGTCCAATATGACAAAAATCAATAAAGGCCTCCAAGTCTTTTTCATTCCCTTTAACGTAAATAAGGACACTTCCATCGGGTTCATTGCGCACTTTTCCTTTAAGCCCTAACTTTTGAGCTTTCTCTTGGGTGGTCTTCCTAAAATAGACGCCCTGTACTTTACCCCGAACTATAATTTTTAGCTGTTTTTCCATATGTTTGTTATATGAGTGCACTCTTAATTAAGACGTTTATCGTCTTTATTTTGTTCGCTGTTTTTGCTCCTTTATCTGCTCAGGAGCTTAGAATCCGAGATGCATCCAGCGGATCTTCATTGCCTTTCGTACTCGTTTATGCCCCCGACCAGTCTTTCAAGACGCAAACGGATGTTAATGGGCAGGTGAAACTCCCACAAGCTTCAGCTTCAGATAGTCTTATTTTGCAGCTCGTGGGTTATCGGGAGTTGCGCATCGCTTACCCTACCTCTTCTCTTACGGTTAAAATGCGGCCGGAGTCGTATTCTTTGCATGAAATTGTAGTTTCTGCCAATCGCTGGGAACAAAACAAGTCAGAAATCAGCCAGTCCATAGGCCAACTCGACCAGCAACAACTCAAACTACAGCAAGCGCCGACAGCAGCAGATTTGATAGGAGGTCAAGCGCACGTCTATGTGCAAAAAAGTCAGTTGGGCGGAGGAAGTCCAATGATCAGAGGGTTTTCTGCGAACCGAGTCCTATTAGTAGTGGACGGGGTGCGGATGAACAATGCGATTTTTAGGTCGGGGAATCTGCAAAACATCATTTCTATTGATCCTCATATTATCGAAAATACCGAAGTACTCTTTGGTCCTGGCGCCGTGATGTACGGTAGCGATGCAATGGGTGGCGTGATGGATTTTCACACCCTTCGACCGTCACTGTCCTTCACTAACTCTAAGTCAATACGCGGTAAGGTCTTGTCGCGCTACAGCAGCGCGGCTTCAGAAGGTCATGGACACCTTCAATTGGAGTACGGTGGGCGTCGCTGGAGTGCGATCACTAGCGCCAGCCTAAGTCGTTGGGGCGATCTAAAAATGGGTCAGCATGGTCCGGAGGAATATCTGAGAACGCAGATTCCAGTTCGAGTCAACGGGGAAGACAGACTCGTCGATAATGAGGAACCGAGAGTGCAGAAAGAAACCGGCTACGATCAGATCAACCTTTTTCAAAAGGCAGTATTTGCAATTTCAAGCCGGGAAAAAATAGAGTGGACGTCCATTTATACCCAAACCTCCGATATTCCACGATATGAAAGGCAACTGCGAGAGAGAAATGGTTTTCCCCGCAGCGCTGAGTGGTATTACGGACCACAGAAGTGGAGCTTGAATTATTTGCAATATAGTTCAACGCGGACCACCGCTTGGTACGATCACCTCAAGGCGCGCGCCGCTTTTCAGTGGTTTGAGGAGAGTCGCAATGACCGCAACTGGAATAGTGAGTGGTTGAGAGAACGACGGGAGCGCGTGTATGCTCCATCTATCAATATGGACCTGGAAAAGCAATGGAACAAACTCAGTCTTTTTTATGGCCTGGATGCCAATTACAACTTCATTCGATCCAAAGCTCAGCGCCACTCTATTCTTAGTGAGGAACGAGAGCCCTTAGGATCTCGCTATCCGGACCAGTCCCATTGGTTTTCAGCGGCGCTGTATTTGAGCAGCCGTTATCAACTGAGTCCCTCCACATATCTCAACACAGCGCTTCGCGGAGATTATATGTATTTATCTGCCCCCTTTAATGCCAGCTCGTTTCCCCTGCCCGTTGATGCTGCAAAACTCGATTTTGGCAACCTCTCAGGCAGCATAGGCCTCACCAAATCATTCAATGACAGGCAACGCGCCCTGATTCAGTTCTCTACGGGCTTTCGGGCACCGAATATCGATGATATTGGAAAGGTATTTGATTCAGAGCCGGGCGCAGTCGTTATTCCCAATCCTCAGTTGCGGCCGGAATACGCCTACAGCCTGGACCTGGGATATACTCAAATTGTCAGCAAGCAATTGAAAATAGAACTCAATGCTTTTGGTACAATACTAGAATCCGCCATGGTGCGAAGACCGTTTCAATTCAACGGGCAAGATTCTATCACCTACGACGGCGCGCCCAGTCAGGTGCAGGCGATTCAAAATGCAGCCTCGGGTTTTGTTTACGGTGGGACAATTGCCGCCCACTACAGCCCATGGTCACAGTGGGAGGTTTACGGCAGAGTGAATTGGCAGCGCGGTCGAACCACGGAAGAAAGTGATAGTGGGAACGAACAACTCGTTCCGCTGCGTCATGCGGCACCCACCTTTGGGCAAGTGGGTCTAAAATGGCTGCATAACGGCTGGAGCGCTCTGGCGCAATTTGATTTTAATGGTCCACAAAACCCTCAAAATATGGCACCCTCTGAAACCAACAAGCCCCATATTTATTTGCGCAATGCTGAAGGGTTACTTTTCAGTCCTTCCTGGCACCGCCTGGACCTGCGACTGAGAAAAGAATGGCGCCAATGGGGCGTGACACTGGCGTTTGAAAATCTGACCAATCAAAGATATCGGCCCTATTCCTCCGCTATTGTGGCCCCCGGCCGGAACTTTATAGCCTCCTTGGAATATAGATGGTAAGCGAAAATATCGACCCAAGCTACCGACAGGGCCTTATTTCGTTTGCTTTCTATTAAATCATTCAGTATCTTATGGGCAAATATTCAACCATGAAAATTACAGACGAAAAAAAAATCATCGATATTCAAAGTGATTTTAATAGCCTTTTTCCCTACTTGAAAGTAGAGTTTTACAAATCTTCCCATGAAGAAGGGGAAGGAACGGAACAATCTTCTATTCTTGACCCCTATACTAAGATTAGAGCAGCGAGTCAAAAAGACTCTTCCGGAGAACTCAAAATCAATGAAGAAATGAAAGTTGCTGAATTAGAAAAGGTGCTTGCAGATCAATTTGGCCTCAATGCTCAGGTCTTTAGAAAGTCCCAGGGTATATGGCTCCAAACGACGGCTACCGATCACTGGACTCTGAAGCAACAAAACGAGTCTGGACAACGAGGCTAATACGGCCGGTACGATGGGGACTTATGTTTTTTTGATACTACTCTGGCTACTGTTTTACGCATTGCATAGCTTTTTTGCCTCTGGTCGGGTCAAGCGCAAAATATACGCTTTGGCGCCCGCGGTCAAGGCCATCTATCGCATTCTCTACCATTTGATGAGTATAGGATTATTCACAGCGATTGTTATCCTTAGTCTCAGAATGAAAGAACAGCCCGTTTTTTCTTTCCACGGAGCAATGACCGCTTTGGGTGCGGTGCTCGCCTTAGCCGGTATCGCAATTATGATTCGATCCTTTCAGGCATTTGATACTAGAGAATTTATTTTTGGAACCCCTCGCGATCCTGATCAACAATTGATAAAAAACGGTTGGTACGGGCGCGTAAGGCACCCCTTATATTTGGGTACGGTCTTAGTTCTCATCAGCTTGCTCATCTTGTATCCTTATCCCTCCGCCTACATCTTCGTTTTGATCAGTTTCCTTTACTTACCCTTTGGCATCTACTGGGAGGAGAAAAAATTACTTGATACCTTTGGAGAGACCTATCGACAATACATGCAAGAGGTTCCTCAACTTATTCCCAAATTATGGTAAATAGTACACTTAGACCCCTCACCGGCCTTTTTCTCTTCCTATCACTTGTTTTCTTTTTATCATTAGGGGCAAGAAACCCAGTAACAGACTCTATCCCCCAACCCCGCTCCCTCTCTCCACAGTGGGAGTTTTCAGGCTTTGTGGATGCCTTTTATGCCGCCGATATCCTCACTAACAATAAAGGAGGTAACCGGATTCAGCCCTTTCTTTTCAATCACAATCGACACAATGCTTTTAATGTCAATTTAGCCATGCTGAAGGTTCGGGCGGAAAGCGATTATTACAGAGCCGTCGTGCATTTGCAGACGGGTACCTATGCGATAGAAAATTACGCCACAGAGCCCGCACTACTTCAAGGGATATACGAGGCCTATGCCGGCATAGGCCTCAATGTGAAAAAAACAATCTGGCTGGACATGGGCGTATTTGAATCCCACATAGGATATGAAAGCGCAATCTCTATACATAACGAAACCCTCACCCGGTCAATGACAGCGGAAAACTCGCCCTATTTCGTCACAGGTGCTAGATTTAGCTATCGACCAAAGCCCAATCTTCTTCTACGTGCCGTGCTCACCAATGGCTGGCAGCGCATACAGCGCTCTCCCGCACAAAGTTGGCCCTCTTTTGGCACCCAGATTCAATACACTTCCGACAATGGGATCACCCTGAACTGGAGCACCTATTTTACCGCTGTTTACCCAGGGAATACCGAAAGAAAGAAGAGGTTTTACAACAACATTTTTCTCCGGCAGGACTTGCCTGGCGGCCTGAGCTACATCATAGGAGTGGATATAGGCCGTCAAGAAGATCGCCAATTGGGCCAAAACAAAGACACCTATACCTGGGTGACCCCCTCCGCTCTTATCGCGTTCCCCATTGCTTCAAAGTGGCGCATGGCCGCGCGCATTGAGGGTTTCCGAGATGCCAACAATAGTATCATAGCACAGGACTTTTCAGCTTGGGCCACCTCCATAAATTTCGATTATCAACCCACAACGGAAGTCGCCTGGCGCTTTGAATTAAAGCACCTTCGTTCCTCCGACGCCTTTATCGAAGCGGAATCTAATCTGATTTTCACTACCTCTATCGCCGTTCTTATTGGTGAGTAAAAAACCTTTGCTCTCTGCTTGAATGATCATTTTTATAGGGGCGATCCTCAAGAGGCGCTCAGCTATGTTTTTCAGCTTACTCTAAAGAAAAAAAAGAATACGCTAAAAGTCACCCATCCCACCAGAAACTCCAGAAGCGCGCTCTCGAGGCGTTATGCTCCGGGGCTCGTTATTCTCTCGGCTCCGCCCCCGGCCCGGACAGCGGGTCCGCGCCGGCGCCGGATCTGCCTCACTTCGTTCGCCCCCCCTGCGCAGCACTATCGCAAAATAAATGCAATATTCGTAAACAGAATATTAAATTCTCCCCATTGGTATGTATTTCGAGCAGCTTGTAGTCAAAAGGCTAAAGTTGGTACAGCTTTTGGAGTAGTCCTTATAAAAACCCTACTTCCATTAGCATAGCATCTAATAGACCGGGTTTTTTGCTATACCTTTGATATATGTCCTACCTCAAGACGCTGGCTAAAGAAACCGTAATCTACGGCGGGAGTTCTATCCTGGCGCGCGCATTGCAATACGTATTGCTCACGCCCTACCTGACACGAAAATTGGTGAACTTAGACTATGGTCGTCATGCGATCTACTACGCCCTGGCAGCGGTATTGATTATACTATTTACCTTTCGCTTTGAAACAGCCTTTTTTCGCTATGGACACAAAAAAGATCAGTTAGAGCGAAGTTTTTCCACAGCCTCAATCTTTTTACTAGTGCTCTCTATCTTATATGCATTGGTGCTATGGTGGAACTCTCCCTCCATTGCGAGCCTGTTTACCCTTGAAGAAGACGCGCGCTATGTCCGATGGTTTGCCTTGATTATTGCAGCGGATGCTCTGGCTGCTTTGCCGTTTGCCCGTCTGCGGTTGGAAAATCGGCCCTTGCGCTTTGCCTTGATTAAAACGATCAGTATGTTGATTAATATCGCCGGAGTGGTGGTATTACTTGAGCTCTGGCCTCAACTTCACTTTTGGCCTTCTCTTATGGAATTGTACAATCCGGATATCATATTAGATTACGTCTTTTTAGCAAATTTGGCGGCCAGTGTAATCACTCTGTTATTACTTAGTCCATACTTTTTAAAGACGAGCTGGGTTTTTGACTTTACCCTTTGGCGCCGCATGATGCGCTATAGTTGGCCACTATTGATCGTCGGATTAGCCGGAACGATCAATTTGGTTTTCGATTCCTTCTTCCTGAGCTGGTTTCTTCCCGGTACCGAAGAAGAAAATATTGCCGAAACGGGAGTTTACAAAGCCTGTATGCGTATTGCTATTCTCATGAACCTCATTTCTCAAGCGTATAATTACGCCGCCGAGCCCTTTTTCTTCAAACAAATTGAAATGGCCGATGCGAGAGAAAAATACGCAAAAACGGCGCAGGCTTTCGCCTGGGTGGGCTGCTTCGCCATTCTAGCGATAGGACTGAATCTAGATATAATTAAATATCTGATCGATGACAGCAAATGGGGGGCGCTATATTTGGTCCCGTATATGTTACTTGCTTATTTCTTTCTTGGCATGTACTATAATTTTGCCGTATGGTATAAAGTCACCGATCGCACGATTTATGGCGCAATTATAGCAAGTGCAGGCGCGCTATTAACACTGGCCGGTCATCGTTGGCTCATACCCATCTTTGGAGCCTCGGGTGCCGTGCTTACTACTTTGAGTTGTTTCCTTAGTCTAGTCACGCTGACCTATTGGTGGGGTCAAAAGTACTATCCTATTCCCTATAATATTCGCCGGATGGGACACTACTTACTCAGTGCATTGTTGTTGTTTTTTCTCGCGAGAGTTTTTGAGCAAACCGATCCGCCCATGCCAGTACTTTGGCTATTTCGGCTGACCCTGCTTGTTGTTTACGTCTGGGTCTGGATTCGTCTGGAAGGTGCCGGGCCTGCCCTTCGCTCTGCTATCCAACAAGTCCTAAAACGAAAATAAACCCCTTCACATTTTTTAAAAATTTGGCAAAAGACCCGTTCCCATCGCAGTAATAATTTGTACCTTTCGTCGCTCTAAAGCAGAGCACTATGAATGTATATTTTAAAATTATCCTGGAAAGTTTGGGATGGGCGATTCTCTTTTTGATCCTCATAAATTTTATCCACTTTGCTATCTCCCTGGTATTTCTTGACGACAGTCTCGATCAGTGGAACTTTCTATTCTCTGAAGGGCAGTTTTATATCAACGGCGCCGCCAAAGGGTATTCTTTCTCTTCACCGAAAGCCTGGGGTCTCATCGCTTTGGCCTTTGTTTATTTTTTGTTTCGATCGCTTCGGAAATTGAAAAGAGAAAGTCAATAGACCACATCGGCTTTCCTACGACGATAAAATACTGACCGCTGTCTTTCCTCCTTCGGTCTTCTATTTGTTTCTTTGTATTTTTGCATCGACATAAATACAACATATGAGTCTTTTAACAATTGGTACGGTAGCTTTTGATGATATAAAAACGCCCCATGGGCATGCCGAACGGGCGATTGGTGGTGCGGCTACCTATATTGGCTTTTCAGCAGCGAACTTCGTAAAGCCCATTCAGTTGGTGTCTGTGATTGGTAATGATTTTCCAGAATCCGTTTTACAACAGATGAAAGACAGGGGAATCAACCTGGATGGCCTGCAGGTGATGAAGGACCAAAAGTCATTCTTTTGGGCTGGAGAGTACAGTGAAGATCTCAATAGCAGAGAGACGCTAACAACGGAGCTCAATGTGCTGGAAAATTTTGACCCCGTACTACCGGAGAATTATAAAAACACGCAATACGTGATGTTGGGTAACCTCTCTCCACAAGTGCAAAGCCGGGTCATAGATCAATTGAAAGCACCTAAATTTGTAGCTATGGATACCATGAACTTTTGGATGGACATTGCCTGGGACGATCTCATGGAGGTAATCCCGCGCGTTGATGCTCTAGTGATCAATGATGAAGAGGCTCGACAGATGTCCGGAGAACATGCCCTGGCTGTAGCAGCACAAAAAATTATGGATTTGGGGCCTTCCTACCTCGTCATTAAAAAGGGAGAAAATGGAGCGCTTTTATTTCACAAAGATGAACAAATGTTTTTTGCGCCGGCACTTCCGCTGGCTCAAGTCGTAGACCCAACAGGTGCAGGAGATACTTTTGCTGGTGGATTTATGGGGTACCTGGCTCGCACGGATGACATCTCCTTCGAAAACATGAAACGCGCGGTCATTTACGGATCTGCGATGGCCTCATTCTGCGTAGAGGATTTCAGCATTCGAAAACTGGAACAGATCACCGCTGAAGACCTCAATCAACGAGTGCAACAATTCATTGACCTCGTTCATTTTGACGTTCCACAAAAAGCAATTAGTTAAAATGTATCGTTGTGTGTTGGTTTGATCTCTAACAGGAAAGTTCTTCAAGTAACTTTTTTGGCAACTTTGCGTGCCGATCTTTTTTTGAGGACTGTAATTTGGGATTGTCGAGTTGGTAATCCAATTCGTGAAATTGATAGAGTTTCCAGCTGTTATGCCTGTACTCTAAAGCCGTGAGACTTTCAACCCAGTCACCGGAATTCATGTAGGTCACAGAGGCGCCTTTGTCTTGAATCTTCTTAATGCAAGGCTGGTGGATGTGTCCGCAGATGACGTGATCATATCTATTTTTGATGGCGAGTCGCCCGGCAGCTTCCTCAAAACCAGAGATATAACTTTGTGCTTTATCGATATTGCTTTTGATGGACTGAGACAAGGAGTGAGGTGATTTTCCCCGTTTTCGTCGCCAGAAATTCTGCCATCGGTTCAGTCGCAGCAATTGTGCATATCCTTTTTTTCCGAGGAAGCGCAAGGTGGGAGAGACCCACTTGGAAGAGTCGAGGAGGTCACCGTGAAAAATCCAGTACGTTTTACCTTTGATTTTTAAAACGAGCTTATCCCGCAGATGGATCGGCCCCATGGACATGTTTGAAAACTTTCTCAGCTGATCATCGTGATTTCCGGTAACGAAATAAATTTTCGTTCCGGTGAGTGTGAGATCCAACATAGACTGAATCACCTCCATGTGTAGCCGGGGAAAATATCGCTTTCTCAAGGCCTCTCTTTCGATAATATCACCGTTGAGCACCAGTGTTTTCGGTTGAATTGACCTCAAGTATTGATTGAGTTCCTTTGCCTTGCAGTGGTAAGAACCCAAGTGTAAATCAGAGAGCACTACTACGTCGATCTGTTTTCTCATAATAACTCCAAGGATTATCTCTTTCCTCCTCTCACAAAGGTGAGACTCTAATATTATCGAAAGATTAAGCAGATAAGAAATGAATACTAATTATTACCTCTCATTTCTCGAAAAATTTATGATAATTCAGGCTACACAGAGATTGAAGCATTGATTTACAGGCAAACGGGTCGGGCTAAATCAGAAAGTATGGCTCCAAACCTCTAAAGTAGTCTTACCGTCGAATTAGAATAATGCCTTTTACTTTGAGTACCTATCCGGTTTTTAGGCCACCGTTTCCATATTAATTTCACTGTCACCTGCTACCTATAAAGGTGTTTACTAACAATCAAAAGTAAATGAGGACTTCGAATATGAGGACTTTTGCGTGAGGTGCCTGGAGGGTGCTGGACCCGCAGGTGTTCAGCAGTCCGCTGCAGGTTTTGCAGCGGACGGAGCGAACAGCGAACCCCGGAAGGGACCGACCCCGAGCCGACCGCAGGTCGAGCGAGGGGGCACGCCCCAAAAGAGATTAAAATAAGAGGCTGAAATTGTCGATTTGTACTATTTCCCCTGCCAGTGCGTGATAATTTCGTCTAAAGGCTTTCGAGTACGTTTAGCTTTTTCGCTGTCACGCAATTTATCGTTGGGGAGTGCTTCGGGGTCGTCCAAATAACCGAGTGCCATAAAACACACCGGTGACTCGTCCTGCATCTGCAAGAGGTCGATGGTCTTGTCCTTGTGATATCCACCCATCATGTGCGCATAGATGTTGCGGGACAGGGCTTCCAGGACTAAATTGGCGTTCGCCAATCCAGTGTCGTGCTTTGCGGTGACATTTTCTTTATCGTTTTTTTCGAAGTTTTCTCTGTAAGAAATGGCAATTAAAACGGCTGCATTTTTGGCCCATACCTGGTTGCCATCGACGAGGCAATCCAATAAATCTTGAAATCCTTCTTCATCGGATCTATGGGCAAAATAGTAGCGCCACGGCTGCTCATTCATGCTACTGGCGGCCCAACCGGCGGCTTCAAACAGGGCTTCTGCATCTTCGGGTGATATGGGAGTTTTGGGGTCAAAAGAGCGGGGGCTCCATCGCTGAGCAATTAGGGAATGGAGGGCGTGTTGAGTGGAGGCTGTTTTGTCCATGTAAGTGTTTTTATAAGTAACGCAGTGAGGTATTGAATGTTGATCGTGTGGGTATGGAAAAAGAAAAAGGGCGAGAAAGATTAATCTTCCTCGCCCTTTTCCTACCTAAAAACCAAAACTTAGGAAATTTCGATGCGTCGTGGCTGAGTGATTGTGGGCTGTGCTTTGGGCACGCTCACGTGTAAGACGCCATCGGTATATTTTGCTGAAATGTCTTCGAGTTTAACATTCTCCGGTAAAGTAAAACTTCGACTGAAAGAACTGTATTGAAACTCTCGTCTCAAATACTTTTCCTCATTTTCCTCTGTTCTGCTTTTTCTTTCCGCTGATAATGTGAGTCCTCCGTCTTCTACCTGGATATTGAAGTCAGACTTTTCTAAACCCGGTGCGGCAACTTCCATGACATAGGAGTCATCTGTCTCTTTAACATTGACATCCGGTCGCAGTGCGCTAGTGTCATCATTCATGACATTACCTAAATTGTGATTGAAAAACTCGTCCATCCAATTGTTGATTGTGGGTTTTCCCGCATTCCATCTTGAAATTCTCATAATATTTAATTTTTTTGTTTTACAATTTTACTAATAGGAATGCAAACCCAATGCCATTATATATTTTATGACAAAACTTCCAAAGAAATTTAATTTTGAAGACAGAATGACACCATCTATTCAAAAAAGGCGACATAGTGGCAGTTTTGCGTTTTTTCGTATGGAGTGTAGAGTAGGAGGATGAAGCATAAAATTTCTTACTTTTAGGTCATGGCAATAGCGAATAGAACAGGACGGGTTATTTTTTGGCTTGTCGTGATCGCAGTATTGACACTTTTTGCGATTTTGCGGGCGCCCTATCTGGAGATGCCTCTAGAAAGAGACGAGGGCACCTATTTGGTTTTGGGAAATCAGGTGGCACAAGGAGCTACCCCATATGCAGATGTTTATGAAATGAAGCCACCGGGCCTATTTTATACTTATGCTCTATTGACTGCGATTGGAGGGTACAGTTTTGAGGGTGCACGAGCCATAACTTTATTATTGCATTTGGCCAATGCCTTTTTGCTTTTTCTACTACTCTATCGGGCGCGTTGGTTGTGGGGAGCTCTTGGGGCAATGATTGCTTTTTTGTCGTTGAGCATGAACCCCTACTTTCACGGCTTTGCCTTATTGCCGGAGCCACTCATGATTGTTTTCTTTTTGTCCGGCATCCTGTGCCTGCAATTCGCCGACGGCAAGAGCTACAGATATGTTTTGGCCGGAGTGTTTCTGGGTAGCTCGTTTTGGATCAAACAAAACATGATGTTTCCTCTGATGTTTGTGGGTCTATTGTTATTGTATCGGATGATCCAATCTTCGGATCGAGATAAAAAGCCATTGGTATATCTTATCGTGGGAGGTTTGTCAGTGCCTGTTGTAACTTTGCTGCCCATCGTCTTTCAGGGTGGGTGGTCAGATTTTTATTATTGGGTATGGACTTATCCGAGGAACATTTACACTCAATCCATTAGTTGGTCGTCCGGCTATTCATATATGATGAAGGTTTTGGAATTGAGTTGGAGTCACCTGATGATATGGGTCATCGCTGCGGCCCTGGGATTCGTTTTTCACTTTGGTCTAAAGCAGCGGCTTTATGGGAGAGCGACCCCTTTACTCTTTTTTGTTTTTTCTTTTTTGGCTGTAATGCCCGGTTTGCGATTTTACGGTCATTATTGGATGATTGTGTTACCGGCTATTTCCATTGGTGTGGGCGCTTTTTTTGAGTGGGTTCACCAATTGCTCCGTCTGCGATTCGAGCAGCGACTGTCAGCAATCGCAGTTTTCGTTCTGCTTCTGGTGGGGTCGGCTGGCCATCTTTACCAACAATCCAAAGTGTATTTTTCTCCCAATATTGAGCAGTGGAGTCGGTTTTCCTATGGAAATAACCCATTTCGAGAAATTCATGATATAGCTGAAAAATTGAAAGAATATGCTTCAGCCGGAGAAGATGTGGTTGTTATGGGTTCTGAACCTCAACTCTATGTGTATTTGGAAGCCACGCCTTTCACCCCTCATGTTTTTATCACCTTCCTCAACAAAGTACATCCTCGAAGGGGCGCAATGAGAGCTGAGTTCACCTCTGAGGTGCAGAAAGCAGAGCCGAAATATATGGTGTTTGTAAACCACCCCTATTCCTGGAGTATTTCAAATAAGGACCGGAAAGATGTGCACCAATGGGCTTATCGATATGCAAAAAACTACTATCGCCCGATTGGACTTTACGAAATGGGCGGAACGGTCAATGATAGGAAAATATGGTCTGAAGATCCAAAGCAGCTGCAGCCGCGCAGTCAGTACTATGTGCAAATATTGATTCGAAAATAGGAAACTTTAATAGCTCTAATAAGAAAGCCAGCCTCAGTTTAAGTGAACGTTATCCCTTCTACTGAGGCTGGCAAGCCACTCTTTTGAAAGAGTGGAATGAGAATCTTTGACTCTATTGCTTTCTTTAGTACTGATCGAGCAAGTACTTCATGATATCTGTACTCGTCACAATTCCAACGATTTTTTCATCATCAATCACGGGCAGGGAATTAAAGCCTTGCTTCACGAGTATCTCAGCGGCCTCTTTAATAGGAGTGTCTGACTGCACAGAGGTTGGGTTTTGCGTCATGACCTGTTCGATAGACAACATATCTAACACGGCTTCGTCCGCATTTTCTTGATTGTCAAACATGCTACCAAAACTCAAACGCATGATATCATTTTTACTAATAATTCCTACCACCTTTTCTCCGTTTGTTACCGGCAAGTGACGAATTTTTTCCTTGTTGAAGTGTCCTTTTACGTCTCTCAAGGTATGCTGATCCTTATTGACGAAAATCACAGATGCAGTCATAATTTCCGATACGGGCTCTCTTTGTTTCATATTGTTCTGATTTAATACGCCCCCAAGATCAAATTTTTTCTCGGTGAAAACAGTGACTTGAATCACTGTTCGCCTTGATCTTCATCATAATTGTGGGTTTTTACGTCAACTAAATTCTCTCTGTACTGTCCTTTTATTATGTCGATAGTAAATTACGATCTTATCACTTATGCGTGGAAGGGCCAACATTGGGTGCTCCATCCTCTGAAAGGCATGTATTGGAAAGAGAAGGATCGCTTATTGGTTACGGATTTACATTTGGGCAAAACGCAACATTTTAGGAATGCGGGGATTCACGTACCGAATGGGGCAGACCGAGACACACTTAGCCATTTGAAGGTAATGATAGAGCATTTCTGTCCAGCTGAGGTTTGGCTGTTGGGTGACTTGTTTCACAGTCAGTGGGAGACGAACTCCTGGAATGTCTTCAAGGAATGGTTCGCGCCGTTTTCTCAATTAGATTGGCACTTAATTTTAGGTAACCACGATATCTTTCCTCCATCGTATTACGAGTCACTGAATATTCAATGTCACGACGAGTTCACAGAGTCAAATCAATGGCGAATTCAGCACGCACCCCCGACAGAAAAAGGGGATATACCCACGATCTCTGGCCACATTCACCCCGGCGTTGATCTACGGGGTAAAGGTAAGCAACGTCTGCGCCTTCCCTGTTTTTACTTTGGCGCCCATCAGTGTTTACTTCCGGCTTTGGGTAAATTTACCGGTTTGGCTACTTTGGGGGCAATTTCTTCCACAGATCGCATATTTATTGCTACTCCACAAAGTGTCCTGGAAGTTCCGTTGGACAAATGACCGCTGGTAAATTCGAAAAGAGAAGGCGCTTTCCCGCCTTTATCAAAAATTTTATTGATCTTTACCATAAGAGATGGCGAAAAAATCACTTACAAAGGCTGAAAAGGAAAAAATTTTCGAAGAAGAGCTTTTTCCTCACATAGAATCCCTGAATACCTTTGCGTATCACCTGTGTTATGATGATGCCATGGCTCAGGATTTGGTGCAAGACACTTATTTAAAGGCATATCGTTTTATTGATCACTACCAAACAGGAACTAATGCGAAAGCCTGGCTGTTTAAGATATTGAAAAACGGCTATATTAACGAATATAGGAAGAAGAGTAAACGACCGACAAGGGTAGATCTCGAAGAATACATTTCTTATCACGATACTGATGAAGGCAGTAAGGTTCAGTATTTGGATTTGCGGGATGAGTTATTTGAAAACATGATGGGAGATGAGGTTTCTATTGCTATAAACTCATTGCCCGTAGATTTTAGAACGGTAGTTTTACTCTGCGACATTGAAGGGTTCACCTACGAAGAAATAGCAAACATCATTGACATTCCTTTGGGAACGGTCAGATCGCGGCTTTTCCGTGCGAGAAACTTATTGAAAGAAAAGTTGAAAAACTATGCCGAAAGCATGGGATATAAAGATAAGAGAAGCCCTGATAATAAAAGTTGAAACAAATGTATTATCTTGCAGAAAAGATAAGTGAAAATATTCTTTGACAAACATAAAGAAGGCGAATGTTATAAAATTCGCTATTTATCAAAAGTTGGTAGTATTGAAAATATCTCGGTATGAATGACCCCAAAGACCTTAGTAATTTTGAACGCAGAGTGGATCTGTATTTGGATCACGCTTTAGACCAAAGGGACGAGCAGCAGCTATTGGAAACGGTAGCAGAAAACGATAACTGTAAACAGCTGTTGCAGCAGGCGCAAAATTACAGATCCTTCATTAAAAATAATGTGCATCGGCCGAGTATATCGCCGGAATTTATTCGATCTATCAAAGATAAAATTCGCGTTGTATAAAACGCCGTTTTGACGAGTACTCACTCTACCTTTTGCCAGTGGCAATAAAATAGGAGCATCCCCCATGAAATTTCCGATAGAACCACAATGCTGTTTGTTCTAACCAGCAATTTTGATTACTTTCACAAGAATACAACTGTCTATTATGAAACGGCTATACATGCTATTTGTCATCGGACTTGCTTTGACCTTCATTGCCTGTGGAGGAAGCAAAGGACTGGAGTCTTCTGATGCCGGCCAGGAACTCTTGTCGATATTTACGGGTTCTTTTTCTTCTGAAAATCAAGCGGAAGAAGATTCTGTTTATATGGAAACGGAGCTGCATATCTCTTCAATTTGGAAAGAGCGCAAAGGAGATTGGTTTTACGTAGAACAAGTTGAAGTAGCTCAGCCCGAGGAACCTATGCGCCAAAGCGTGTATAGAATTGTCCCCCTCTCTTCAGATCGTTTTAAAATTCTGAAATACAAATTTCGCAACCCACAGGTATTTGCCGGTCAATGGAAGAGTCCGGAATTCTTTAATGATTACCCCGAGGATGTGGTAGCTTTAAAAGAGGGATGTGGTGTTTATCTGCATCGAAAAGCGTACAAAAATTTTGAAGGAGAGACTTTTGGTGAGGATTGCTTCTCACAGCGGGAAGGCACTGCTTATGCAACCTCTAAGATAGAAGTTCGAAATGATGTCATACGAATATGGGAGAGAGGATGGAGTGCAGAAGGAGAACAAGTATGGGGTCCGAAAGACGGACATTATAGATTTGAACGGATAGAATCAAATAAAGAAGAGATTCAATACAACCCTTAAGCCCCATTCATTTCATCTCCATCCTTCCCATTGTTTCCGAGTTGGGAAATGATCTTGTTACATTTACTTTTAACGCTTAACCACTGAAGGGTCTCTGCACCGGCCCACAGACCTAAGCCCCCTGTAAACAAACCAATTCTAAAGTATTCTACGGGCTCTGTCCACTGAAGTATAAAGGGCCGAAGTACAAACAACTCTATAGGCACAGTGAGCGCAGCAGCAAGAAATAAAACAATTGTAATCGCACGCCAGACTTGCTTTTTACTCTTTTTCTGCCGATGTAGGCATCGCTCCAATAAGTGTCGTGCAGTTTTGTGCTCCGGCTTTAGCGTAAGCACTTGTTTTAGCGCTATTTGTGCCTTTTGTAATTCGTACAAGTGAAAATGTGCAGCCGCTTTTTTGACCAGAGTGTAAGTCACAATATCATGCCCTTCCCACTCACTGAGATTGTACTCAAAGGAAACCGATAAAATCTCATCTACCTTATTGAGAAACTTCTTGTATTTGCCCAATTCGAATAATGCCCGTGCGTAGGTATTTAATAGGTCGAAATATTTATCCAGGGGAAGGCGGTAAAGTTCATCGTAATGTTCCTCCCAAAAATCCACTATCGAACGAAAAGACTGTTGTCCGGTCTCCTTAAAGCTCGCGTATAATTGTATGGGATTACTTTCTGGCATTAAGTGTGAAGTTCATATAAAACCGCCCTGCTAGGACTTGCATCTAAACCTAAGCGCAAGACCGACAATTGCAAAATATATTTTCCGTCGACAATGGCTTCAGGTACATATATTAACTCCGTAAGTGTAGATTCAGTTCGCGGAGAACCCGAAAAATTGAAGAAGCACTTATGAGCGTATAACCGCCCCTCATCTTCCTCAGGATCGATGGAAGGGAGGTCAACTAAAAGATGATTAATGCCCTGATTAACAATATATTGCACCGCATCCTCCGAAAGAAAGGGTGGCGACGTGCCGCTGTAAATGCGCTCCAATTTATCGTCAGCGTTGGGTAAAGTTCTGATGATCAGAGCTTCTACCGACTCTTCTGGAGTCCATATGGCGGCCAAGTGGCGTTCGCTAATGACCCGATCACCATTTTCTTTCTTTTCCGGTAGAACAGAAATTAATTGAGCACGGAAATGAAATTTTGTTAGAGCCCTGGCGATAGAATACGGCCCATCAGCAATATGTCCGATGCATTCAGTATGCGTCCCATTGCCATGGGGATTGATGTGTAAATTGTAAAAATTAACAGCAGATCCGGCGGAGATGCTGCCAACAAAGTCCCCGGATGTAACAGGCTCAGCGCTAGGTGGCGGAGCGAAATAACAATTGGGACCGAGCTGATTGGGAATTAGCGGAATAGTAATATCCTTCGGCGCATTCAAATCGAGCTGATAACTCCTCTTTCCCCATGTGAAAGTCATTTTCATACACTAAAAATTCCTGATGTCTGTTCCCCATCCCATTTTTTGTCGCAAAGTTCCCGAAAATGTCGTTTCCGGCAATTGAATGAGCTTGGCACTGCCAGAGCTTTTTTTGACCCGAATCTCATGTTGGTCGCCAATGGTCTTTGACCGGGAGTCTAAAGTCGCTAAAAACTGGCGGGAACGCCCCTCAATTTCGAGGGTGATTTCACTACTATCTGGCACTACAATAGGGCGAACATTGAGGTTGTGCGGGGCGATGGGTGTCATGACTAAATTGCCGGAGCGGGGAAATAATATGGGACCGCCACAACTCAAAGAATAGCCCGTAGACCCCGTGGGCGTCGCAATAATTAAGCCGTCGGCCCAGTAGGTATTCAAATATTCGCCATCTACTGAAGCCTTGATAATCACCATGGAAGAGGTGTCGCGCTTATGTAGGGTAAAATCATTGAGTGCAAAAGAACTCGGTCCAAATAAATCCGGATCGGTTTTCACCTCTAGTAATGAGCGTTCAGATACCTTATAGGTCTTATCCTGTAATACACTGATCGCCTGTTCAGTAAAGCGCATTTCCGTAGAAGCTAAAAAACCGAGGCGACCCAAATTGATACCCAAAATGGGTATATCAGAATTTTCAAGAAAAGCCACACAAGACAAAATCGTGCCGTCGCCACCTAATGTGATCATATAATCGACAGATAATGCGCTCAATTCTGAGGTGTTCAGATATCGACCACTCGCCGGAAAGTCTGACCACAAACCTTGAATTTTATCCGCAAAGGGAGCATAAGTAGCATGCTCGATCTCTTTTCTATCCAATAATGAGAAAAAACTCTGCAAATATTCGATAGATTGACTATCGATATGCTGCCCGTAAATCCCAATTTTCATACACCCAATTTAAGGAAATTCAACGCCCCGGGGGGAAAAGGATGGACTCCTTTCCTTCGCGATCAACTACTCTTCGTCAGAAAAGGCATCTTCATCGACGATTTTCTTATCGATCAAAACTTGCTGTGCTGCCTCCAATTGATCTTCGGGAACGAGAACAAACACAGACCCCAACATGACATATACACTGTCCTTTTTGTTGTGCGTAATCGCCGGAATATTCTCTTCATGTAGCGCATTGGCAATTAGGCTCGCCTGGATTTCATCTTGGCTGCTGGTTACCGTAGCCCACTTTAAATGACTCATAATTTTCTTGCTTTTATTTTTTCGCTGTGATTTTCACAGTCTTTCAAATATATAAATTAATTTAGACTCGTGGGACACCTCATTTCTTGCGAGGGCGAAACCGAAGCGCTGATGAATTCAAATCGTAGCGGTAGTCCTTTGCGGTAAATTGCTCTCCCTTAATGCGTACCCCCAGGAAGGTGTCGCATTGCGCACAAAATAGGTCCTGACCTCGATTATCTCCATCACTCACTCGAATCGCCCCATCTTTCGCATCGTCGAAACTGGGATATCCCGATCCGGAATAAAATTTACTTTCAGAATCGAATAGTGCAGCATCGCAAGACCGGCAATGATATACACCGTCGTCTTCATGCATATAATACTGTCCCATCATTGGGGGTTCCATTTTCCGTTCCATATTATTGGTGATTTTCAGCTAAGCCTAAAGGAACTCTTTCCGATCGATCATTGCGCCCGTTGAGTGACCAGTACTTTTTCTGATCACGTGCCATCAAAGTGGCCCGCGTTACTTCTTCTCGTCCCTGCTCTCTTTCTTCCCAGTACTGAATGACAAAAGGGAATGCTTTTTCGAATCGAATAACCAAGCGCCGTCCAATATCTTTATATTCCACCCGATATTCAACGAGCTCACCCTCGATTTGCTCCATTGTACAGTGTGCTTCATAAGGTTGTAAAGGCAAATGTTGAAACCTCAAATACGTCCCGGCGGGCAGCAGTCGAGTTTTTCCCGTAGGCAAGTCATTCGGCTGCAAGCGGATTTGATTCCAGATCGCCTCTTCGGGGAGTGCATTATCGAAATAGCCGGATTCATCACCTTCAGATGCAAAATATGAGAAGGACTGATAAGCATAGCGACTCTTCTGCTTTTGATTGTACTGCAAGAAGGTCTGCCCACACCACTCTTGCACAGAAAAAGTCATTTTTCGTGGCGACGAGATGCGATTCCATTTTACGGGCGAGAAGACGGAGACCATGGTAGAATAAGGGTAGATTCCCGTATTAAACTTTCTGGTAGCATTCATTTTCATAACAGTTTCCACCTCCTTGCCCTGCGGCTGATCAACTTTCACTTGTTTGGACTGATGAAAAGGCTCAGTGACAAAAATATGGGTAGCATGCCCACTGTGCATCTCCCCATACCGATACTGCTCCAAATCATACGTGTTGATTTCTGCCAGCCCTGCATACCAATAATTGGCAAACGAGTCAGGGAGCAGTCCGGAGCGACTTGTCTTTTCTGCTTCAATTAATTCACCACATCCGATCAACGGCACTAAAACGAGCAAGTACATTATATTCTTCATATTAAATCAACAGTACATTCCATAGAGATGTTTCTCACAGTTCTCGATTCTCTTATTATTTATATTTTGGCCGTGCCCCCAACTCGTTGGTGGGGCGTCCCGACCCCAACGCGTTGGGGTCGGCGCTACGGTCCAGGCTATCGGTCCTGCGCTTCCCTTTCGGGAGGCTTGGACCCAGCCGCCAGTCGGCGGCTGGCCTTCCCCATCGCTGACGCAGTGCCTTTCCACCTACCAGTCACGCACCGGCCGCATTTTGTCTCTCTCCCCTTTGCGGCGACGAGACTCCTGAACACGGGCATCTTCGCGTTCTACAGCTTGTAATAATCGCTCTAGCTCTTCTTTAGAAACGGGGCGATCGTCCGCCGGACGTCCCCCTGCCTGCTCCTCTTGTTGCTCTCCGGCCTCCGATTCATCGCCTTGCTTTTCGGACGCTTCCTTTTCTTCTTTCTTGTCTTCCTTTCCTTCTTCTGAAGACGCGGATTGATCTTGTTGCTGTGGAGGAAGCATTTGTCCCATCGCCCGCCACAAATTCTCTTTGGTGGGCTGGTGATCGGGGCGCAATTTCAGCGCCTCCTTATAAGAGGAAATGGCATCTTCCCATTGTTGGCTTTGCGCATGAGCATTTCCGGCATTGTGGTGAGCGGCGAACATCAACTGCTCATCCCCTTCAGCCAAAGAAAGACTTTTTTCGAATTGCTGAATAGCCTCCGGATATGCCTCTTGTTCATACAACGCATTACCCCAATTGTAATGCGCTTGTGCAGAGGGTTTAGTTTCAGCAGCCGACTGATATTTTTTCTCTGCCTCTAGAAATTGCTCATCCTCGTACAGGCGATCTGCTTGCCTCAATTGCTGATGCGCAGTTTGTCCCATACTCCATGTGCTGCAGGAAAGAAGTGAAACCAAAAAAACTAAACGTATCGATAGTGCCATTGTATCCATAATGTTGCGATAAGTGCCAGCAGGGCAAATGCGGCTGCATAACCATAATAATATTTATAACTACTGTATTGTGTAATTCGCCGTGTTTTTCCATTCTGAGACTCTATGGCGGCTACTAATTGATCGACTGTGGCAAATAGGGATTGGAAACCGATATACTGTCCTCTTCCCTTTCTGGCCAGCGTTTTCAAAAAATCCGCCTGTAGACGCGTCACGACCTCCTGACCGTTACGGTCTTTAAAATATCTCAACGCCCCACGATCGCGCATGGGGATTTTCCCGCCTTGTACTGTGCCAATACCCACCGTGTGGATCGTAAATCCTTTCTCTACCAACTGCTCTACATAATCCACCGCGCCTTGATCGTGATTTTCTCCGTCTGAAAGAATGATCATTTGAACACTTGCCGGGTCGAGATCGCCAATTGTTCGCTGAGCGAGGCGCAAGGCGGGCTCGATTTCCGTGCCTTGAATCTCCGCCGTTGAGGGGTCCGTATTTTGCACAAAAGTGGTAAAGGAAGCGCGATCTTCTGTCAAGGGGAGAATCATGTAAGCCTCCCCGGCAAAGGCAATTAAGCCCACCCGATCCTGGCGAACGCGTTCACTGACTTGCTCGGCGATGCTCTGTGCAATAGTGATGCGCTGTGGACTAATATCTTCGGCCCACATACTTCTGGAAATATCTAAGAGAAACAACAACTGTCGCTCTTCCACCTCTTTTTCTATGGGCTCATCGCCAATCCGGGGTCCGGCCATACCTGCGATGAGTGCCCCCAGCGCGCAAAGAGACCAGAGCCATTGCAGACGCCGCCGATATAAGCGGTGATCTCCCGCTTTGTCTTCAGGCCAATCTTGATTGATTTTTCTGGACCTCTGCATCATAAAGTAGTTCCCCGCAATGCCCAGCGGCAAGAGAATCAGTAAGGCCCAGAGGTAATAAGCTTGCATCCATTCTATCATCATGGGTAGATTTTTAGAATGAAAAAATACAGAACCAGAAATGCCACCCAACAGCCCAAAGCGAGTCCTAACCAGAGTTGTACCACGGGTATTTCTCGACTGATCCGATTCACTTGAACTTCCGTGGTTTCCAAAGCGTCAATCACAGCGTAAATCTCTTCTAATTCCTCTTCGTTTTCTGCACGAAAATATTGCCCCCCGGTGGCTTGGGCCATCTCTTGTAACAGCTCTTCATCGATGTCCACCCGAGCCATGCGATAACTGTAGCCACTCTCGGTTCTGGCATAGGGAACGGGCGCTTCTCCCTGAGAACCCACGCCAATAGAATACACTTTTACCCCCTCTTCAACAGCCATTTGTATGGCGGTCTGTGGTCGAATATAACCGCTGTTATTAACGCCGTCCGTGAGTAAGATGACAATTTTACTGGGTGACTCGATCTTCTTTAATCGATTGATGGCCGTCGCCAACCCCATCCCTATGGCTGTTCCATCTTTGATTTGCCCCACGTCCAAGCGGTGAATAAATTGCTGTAAGCTAGTGGGGTCTGTCGTAAGGGGCGCCACGGTGTAGGCTTCACCGGCAAAAGCAGCCACTCCAATTTGGTCAAAGGGGCGCCGGCCCACAAAAGAGGCCGCTACATTTTTTGCGACTTCCAGGCGGTTGGGCTCGAAATCCCGAGCTAACATCGAAGCGGAAACATCTAAACTGAGCATGATCTGAATGCCCTCTCCGGAAAAAGTCTCTTCTACCTCTGTTTTGTATGGCCCGGCCAGAGCAATCAATAAAAACACTCCACTTAACCAGAGTAAGCCCTGAGTAAGAATGGCGCCCCACTGTCGGGGACTCCGCCCGGGGCGCTGGGGTAAATCGTCTAAACCGATAGCGGAGCTACTTTCTTTTAAAGACTTCAAAAAGTACAAGGCGGCCAGCCCCAACCAGGGGAAAATCAACCATAAGACCCAGAGAGAAGACCACGATATATTTATCCAATCTATCATGAGCGCCAGTGATTGGTTTGTTCTACTAATTGTCGCGCCTCTAACAACATCCGACGATGATAATCTCCGGGGGGCTCGGCGCGCGCAAATTTTACCAGATCTGCCATGTTCAACAATTCTTTAAGCGTTTTTGCCTTCCGTTGAGGAAATGAAGTGCCCTCCAATTGTTGAATCAATTCGCGCGTCGTTGACTCCATGCCGCGAAGGTCGTATTTGCGCGATAAAAAGTGCCGGATGATGCGACTCAGTTCCCGTTGAAAAGGTTCGTATTTTTCTTTTTCTATCCAATTTTCATCTTCTAAGTGCTGCAATGCAATATAAGCCTCCTCATGGGGATCGATAAGCTGTTCCTTTTCGATCGGTGATTCGGTGGCTGTCGTTTTTCGATAGTATCTGTACAAATAATACAGCGCGATGAGTAAGATACATCCAAAAAGATACAAGCGGTAGTCTTCCCAGCGCAGGGGTTCTTTGATGATTGGCATATTCTCCGCCCAATCCTCTTCATTCAATTCCGGAGGTATGACCTCTAAATGTAGCGGCCCAATTTTGGTGGATCGCATTTCACCCTCTTCTTCCCAGCGGACAGATAGGGTTGGAAGTGATTTCTTTAGCGTATCAAAAACGGTAAAGCTCAGTCGTTTGCTGTAGTGATGCTCACCTTTTTTCTCTTCATGCAAAACGGCAGCTTTGTTTAGCCAGGACCAGGCCGGCAGACTATCCCAGGCGTCGGTGGAGAAGCGGATGCGCTCAATCTCGTTGGGTCCTACCCACTGAACCTCCAGCGCATTGCGGTCCCCAATGGTCATTTGAGAAGTATCTAAATGGGTCGTCACCTCCATTTGCGACTGGCCACTTATGGTACCGATAAAGTACAGAAAAAACCCGATCCGGCAGAGCAGTCGTATCATTGGACTCTTCGATTAAAAAATTGATGTAATAGGGGAATGTAGGAATCCTGCATAAAGAAGGATAATAAATCGCAGCTGTTTTTACGGAAGAGGGATTGCAAGCCTTCTTCATGATCAGAAAAGTGCTGCAACCACGCTTTTCTATGCGGCTTATAGCCGAGGTCATAAGACTGTATTTGGCCACTTTCTGCATTTCTAAATTGATATAAGCCTCCTGCAGGTAGTTCGCGCTCAATTTGGTTGCGCGGATGTACTCCAATCAAATCGTGGCGACGTCCTGTCAATTGAAGGGCGGTGTCAAAAGGGCTGGAGATAAAGTCACTCAATAGAAAGACAATGCTGCGTTTGTGCAAAATATTGTTGAGGTACTCCAGGGCGGTGTGTATATTTGTCTGTTGCGACTGACCTCTGCGGGCTAAAATATCGCGAATGATGCGCAAAATGTGTTTTTTGCCTTTGCCGGGGGGCAAAAAAGCCTCCACCTGATCTGAAAAAAGCAATAACCCTACTTTATCGTTGTTTTTTATGGCAGAAAAGGCTAAAACTGCGGCCAATTCAGCCAATAGTTCGTGCCGACTTTGATGCATGCCCGTAAAAGTCGAAGGGCTAATGTCAATCACGAGCATCACCGTTAACTCGCGCTCCTCTTCAAAGACCTTAATGTGTGGATATCCCGTTCGCGCTGTTACATTCCAATCGATATTTCGCACGTCATCCCCGTACTGATAGGACCGTACTTCGCTAAATGACATGCCCTGACCTTTAAAGGCTGACTGATAGTCGCCGGAAAACATCTGATCGGTTAAGGATCGCGTTTTCAACTCTATCGTTCTCACTTTTTTGAGGAGCTCAGTTGTGTCCATAGTCAAGATTACTTCACAGATCGGAAACTTGAAAACCAGCGATAATATCGCTTGATATCAGAACGCGGAACATGAGACGTGCGGATACCCTGACCCGCTTGAGCGGGCCAAATCGCAATAGGACCTTTGGGATGAAAAACCCATCGGACTTCAGTCTTCGGATCTATCTCTAAACGCTCAAAAAATTTACTCGTCCGCCAGGTTTGTTCTGACCAGTCCGTAAATTCTTCCTTTTTTGGCAAGTAATGCCAGGTTTCCACTTTATTTTTTCCTTCAAAATCGCGGCTGTGCAGGGCAAAAGACAAAATCTTGGGATCGTCGGTGTAAATTTCCACGAAAGCATAAGCGTGGAACGCCCAGAGAGATTCGTAAATTTCCTCTGCCTGCCCTGCCGCTAAGAGTTCTTTTTTCTGTTTCTCTAATCTTTGCAGCCACTGTTTCTTCCATTGTGCCAGACTGTCAACGACCATAGCATATGGCAAATCGGGTAAGCTCACCTCCGTCAAACTCAGGCTGTCGCAAGAGCGATATACATTGAGTGGATATCCCTGACGAAGAGAGTCGTGCATTTCCCATTGCCGCAATATATCACTGAGCCCATCCGGTCCGCTGTGTCCTACACCGCGCAACCAGTCAAAGTCGTGCCATTCTTCGGCTTCTTCATCGAATACCTGCCCTCGCCACTGACCCCTCGCTACGCGAGAGACGTGTAAATGTGAAAGCTCCTCGGTGGGCTTTTCCTCCTTGAGAAACTGCCAATTCCATTCGTCATTTGCTTTGCCGGATAGGAATAGCGGGTAGATGGCATCGTGTGTGCGCGACTGCCAGCCGCCAATCCACAAGTCATTGGCATACGGCCGCAAAAAAAACTGCCCGGCAATATTGCCCTGAACGGCCATGAGCCCCACCAGGGTATCGGACTGAACCAAGCCCTCCCAGTAAAAAGTGTCGGCCTCAGCCATTATAAAAAACCCTTCCCAGGAACGGCCTTTTTCCGATTGGCCGAGAAGTTCTACAGCACAGCCGCCCTGCATGTGCCCCTGAAGTCGGAAGGTCTGGGCCTGGACGGCGCTGACCAAAACCAATAGCGAAATAAAACAAAAGAGCTGTCGTGTCATCATGGTACCTCCACTTGAGCGACTAATCGATCGATAATATCTTCAGTGGTGATTTGCTCAGCCTCTGCTTCGTAAGAGAGTCCGATGCGATGGCGCATCACTTCGTAGATCACCGATTTTACATCGTCAGGGGTGACGTATCCCCGCCGATCCATAAAGGCGGCGGCTTTCGCGGCCAATGCCAGATTGATGGTAGCGCGGGGAGAAGCCCCGTGAGAAATATAGTTCTCCAATTCAGTGAGATGAAAATTCGCCGGCTGACGAGTAGAAAACACCAAATCTAAAATATACTGCTCGATTTTGGTATCCAGGTAGATTTCGCTGACCACCTCTCGTGCCCGAAGCAGGGCCTCGGGTTGTAAAACAGGTCGTATATCGGCGATTTTCCTGTCCAATGCGCGATGCATAACAATCCGCTCCTCTTCCATACTGGGATAGGTAACCTTCACCTTGAGCATAAATCGATCGACCTGTGCCTCGGGCAGAGTATAGGTCCCTTCTTGTTCTATTGGGTTCTGTGTGGCTAGCACTAAAAAAGGCTCTTCCAGCGCAAAACTTTGTGGCCCGATGGTAACTTGCCGTTCTTGCATCGCTTCCAATAAAGCCGCCTGCACCTTGGCGGGCGCTCGATTGATTTCATCGGCAAGGATAAAATTGGCAAAAATCGGTCCTTTACGTACGGAAAATGCATTATCCGCCGGATTGTAGATCATCGTACCCACAATGTCTGCCGGCAAGAGGTCAGGGGTGAACTGGATGCGTGAAAACTCCCCATCAATCGCCTGTGCCAGCGTTTTAATGGTCAGGGTTTTTGCCAAACCCGGTAAACCCTCTAGCAAAACGTGTCCCTTGGTCAAGAGCCCCATCAATAAACTGTCTAGCATGCGAGCCTGTCCCACTAACACCTTTTGACATTCTGCTTTTAGCGGTTCTAAAAAGGCACTTTCTTCGTAAATCTTCGCATTTAAAGCCTGAACATCAATATTATCATTCATTTTCTCGTTTCTTTGTTATATCATTTACATCAGTATGGATTCGCAATATTATGAGAGATTGCCTATATACAAAAATTATTTCCGCTCTTTTTGGACTCGGGTTGCTCAGCTGCACTTATTCTGCCAATGCGCAAAGTTCAGTTGCTACGGACTCAAGTGCCCTTCACATACAAAACATTAAAAAAGGACACATTATTTTTGTCTTGCCTTCCCAATTGAACAAACTGACAGAATTGTACCAGATTGGACACTCTGATGCTCACTCGCAGAAGGTGCGGGAGCGCCACCTGACGATGTACAAAGAAGTTATTAAAGAAAGAGACACCTTGCTTCGTGAAATTCAATCTGCAGTCGACACCCTATGGGATTTTTGTCCCTATCAATTCCTTTACGATTTTCAACTGAGAACGCGCCCGCCGGACACCCTATTGGCCGGTCTTACTCCCTTTCCGAATGAAAAACTGCCCGGGCAGGGATATCGGGTTCGGATGGGGCGAACCAAGGCCACTGCTCATTTTGGTGTCGAGGCCATGGTGGTCACAGACCCCGATGGACGAGACCTCGAGAGTCCCTTTCCCTATTATGTAAAGCTCAATCGGAGAACCTGGCTCAATGGATTGCTTTCCATTTTCTTCCCCTCCTCCTATGAGAAGAAGGACGCCTCCAAGCTGATTCGTCAGCTCAATGAAAACTTCCGGTATTTTTATGCGGAAAAATGGAATCCATAGGTCTCAACTGTCTGAACAGGATGTATGTGATTTAATGATCGCCATGACTAGAGGCGTTATCCTTGAAAAGAGGGAAAACAATTTGAAACCGCTATATTCCTCCGATCCTGCGATTTCGAGGGGTACTGTTCCTTTGGTCTGCAGCATTGGGAAGTAGGTATTAATATATTTTTCCTTCTTGCTTTTGGCTTGATCCAAAAGCAAACAAAAATCAAGGGCCCATCAAAGGTGATTTTTTGCCGCCCGCGCGCCCTTAGTGTCATTACCACTAAATCCGTTACAGACCAAGTCTTGATCTTTTTGCCCATCTCATCGTTGCTTTTCAGTCGCGTAGCTTGGGCTATGCTCCTTCATCGCGCCTTGATCTGAACAAAAATCTGCTACGACTTTTCCATTTCTATTTAATGGTAATGACACTGCCCCTAAAGGGGATCCATCGCCCCGGGCAAGTTTTTTCCTCCTACTTTTTGCGTGGCCAATCCCGTCGCAGGGTGCTGAGGCACGCTGACTGGGCACCCGCGCTGGGCACGCCCCACCAACGAGTTGGGGGCACGGCCCCATTTATCGTCGTTCCTTTTTGTAGGCGAATTCCGCGCAGGTGCTAAAGCTTGCTGACGCAGGGTAAGTTTTTTCCTCCTACTTTTTGAGTGGCCAAAAAGTAGGCAAAAAGCCCCCGGCCTGTCCTCACGGCCTGTCGTTCTATCGCTCGCTTCTCTAAACCCCTAAAAACTCACCCGATGTCTGCTGCTTC
>Ga0136604_1000136_pt1 | contig 42435 bp, 40 predicted proteins | sample AntRauFillE10628_FD_104928 | JGI IMG/M metagenome (GOLD analysis project Ga0136604, IMG submission 104928) | Saline lake microbial communities from Rauer Islands, Antarctica - Metagenome Filla E10 #628 | ecosystem: Environmental > Aquatic > Non-marine Saline and Alkaline > Saline | place...
CAACAAAACCCACAATAAAGTGAATATACTTACTAAGGACATCTCTAATGAGCTAAGAAACGGACATTTCTAATGGGCTGTAACACTTTAAAACATTTAGGACATTTATAAATAAGTAATTATTCACTCATTATTAACTTTCATGTACTTTAGCAGGCTCTTCTAATTTAGCAGCTTTAATACTAAGTTTTAAGCGCCCCTGATTATCAATTTCAGTAAGTTTTACCGACACCATTTGTCCTTCTTGCAATTCATCTGTAACATTACTTACTCGATGCTCGGCAATCTGGGAAATATGCACCAAACCATCTTTACTTGGTAAAATATTTACAAAGGCTCCATAGGTTTCAATACGAATTACTTTGCCTTGATAAATTTTACCAATCTCTGGCTCTATAGCTAAATCCTGCACTCTTTTACGCGCAGCTTCGCCACTTTTAGCATCTGGAGCGGCTATTTGTACAGTGCCATTTTCACTAATATCAATAGTTGCACCAGTTTCTTCAATAATTGTTTTAATGGTTGAACCACCTTTACCAATTACTTCTTTAATTTTATCTGGGCTAATTTTAAAAGAAAATATTTTTGGTACATAATCAGACATTTGCGTACGTGAAGTATTTAATGCCTTATTCATTTTATCTAAAATATGCATTCTACCATTGCGCGCTTTAACTAAAGCTTGCTGCATTATTTCTTCGGTAATACCATTTATTTTAATATCCATTTGTAAAGCAGTAATACCCTCGGCAGTACCTGCAACTTTAAAGTCCATATCTCCTAGATGATCTTCATCACCCAAAATATCACTTAGAACCACAAATTCATCTTGCTCTTTAATAAGTCCCATAGCAATACCTGCAACAGCTGATTTAAGCGGCACACCTGCAGCCATCATAGCTAGACTGCCACCACAAATTGAGGCCATAGAGCTAGAACCATTAGACTCGGTGACTTCGCAAACCAAACGAATAGTATAAGGGAAGCCTTCAGCAGCATCAGGAATAACTGCAAACAAACCACGCTTAGCTAAACGACCATGACCAATTTCACGCCGTTTGGGACTACCTATCATGCCAATTTCACCAACACTAAATGGCGGGAAATTATAATGCAGCATAAAGTTATCTTTAGCTTCACCTAAGATATTATCTAGCATTTGGGCATCGCGGGCCGAGCCCAAAGTTACCACCGCTATAGCTTGGGTTTCGCCACGAGTAAAAATAGCCGAACCATGCGTGCGCGGCAAAACATCTAAGCGTATGTCAATAGGGCGAATACTATCAAAGTCACGGCCATCAATACGGCTGCTACCTGCTAATAGCTGCGAACGCACAAAATTACGTTCTATAGAATCTACCACTTTACTGATATCCATTTTAGTATAAGCCTCACCAGACTCGACTGCTTGGCCTAATACTTCCTCATCTAAAAATTTACTAGCAATATCTTCACGAATTTCTCTTAAAGTTTTAGCACGTAATTCTTTTTGGGAAATACTATAAGCTGTTGCAATTTGCTGTTTATAGCCTGCATCAATTTCTTCGATTAATTTGGAGCTAATTACCGGCTCTTGCCAGTCTAATGCAGGTGTCGCAACTTCAGCTGCCAATTCATTAATCATATTAATTACTGGCTGAAATTGTGAAAGCCCAAACATTACCGCACCTAACATTACTTCTTCCGATAAAATTGCGGCTTGGGATTCTACCATTAGCACCGAACTTTCAGTTCCAGCTACTACTAAATCAAGGCGCGAAGTTTCTAGTTCTGTTTGGGTTGGATTTAAAATATAGCAACCATCAAGATAGCCTACCCTAGCTGCTGCCATAGCCTCAGTTAAGGGTAACCCAGAAATAGCTGTAGCCGCAGAGGCACCTATCATAGCTACTATATCTGGCTCAATTTCTGGATTAATAGATAGCACTTGAGCCACTATTTGAACATCTGCGCTAAATTTTTTGTTAAATAAAGGTCGCAGCGGGCGATCTATTAACCGAGCAATTAAAGTTTCACGTTCACTGGGACGACCTTCGCGTTTAAAAAAACCACCAGGGATTTTACCAGCTGCATAAAATTTTTCTTGATAATCTACCCTTAATGGTAAAAAATCACGTGGTTCTTCTTTTTTCTTCGAACTAACTACAGTAACTAAAACTGTAGTTCCATCTAAGTCAACTAAAACCGCACCATCGGCTTGGCGCGCTATTGCACCTGTTTCAATGCTAAGTATGTGTCGACCAAAATTTATGGTTTTTTTCAAGGATTGCAAGTTTATTTTCCTTATAAATTTTTAAATTATTTACGTATGCCAAGCTCAGCAATTAACGCCTTATATTCTTCGACTTTTCTTGTCTTAATATAGTTTAGTAATTTGCGACGACGATTCACCATGCGCACTAATCCGCGCATTGAGTGTAAGTCTTTTTTGTGCTTTTTTAAATGCTCGGTCAAAGACTTGATATTCGCCGATAGCAAAGCAATTTGAACAGCAACAGAACCAGAATCAGCTGCGTCTTTTTGAAATTTCTTAACAATTTCCGCCTTAGCTTCGGTAGTTAACATATAAACCTCTTATGTAAGTTGAATAAATTATAATCATTATGGATTATCTTAAGCACAAAATAATACCATATTCAATACAAGCTTCACAGCAACCTAACTACTTTTAACTGAGTATTTATATAAAATTGTACCACTCCGACAAAAGTACCATCACATAAAGCAGCATAAATTCCAGGGGCTAAATCTAAATCAGCTAAATATAAGTTTTGCCCATAACGTAAAGTTGTAAGTTGGGCTAAAGTAAGCTCGAGGGTGGGTAAATTACGTACACAATATACTGTGGGGAGCAAAATTGAATTAAGGCTAGTGACATCATTAGCCGCCATATGGGTTATATCTTCTAAACTATGACATTCAGTTAAATTAAAGCCGGCGCTCATTGAGCGCTCTAAAGATACCACATGCGCCCCAATTTTAACTTTTTGTCCCAAATCATGAATTAAGCTTCGAATATAAGTTCCTTTAGAACATAAAACACGAATAGTCGCAGTAAGGGAAGAAGCTGCATAATTTTCAAGCTCTATAGCATAAATAGTAACTAATCTTAAGGCACGCTCTATAGTTATGCCTTCTCTGGCATATTTATATAAAGGACGCCCCTTATGCTTAAGAGCCGAATACATGGGAGGCTCTTGCTTGATTTCCCCTAGAAAACTATTTATAGCCAATTCTAAATCAGCTTGCCCTAAGCTTGCGCCGGCAATAGTATTAACTATATTGCCATCAGCATCATAACTATCTGTAGTTATCCCAAATTTACAAGTAACCAAATATTCTTTGGTATCATTTTGTAAATATTGGGCAAATTTTGTGGTGCGCCCAAAACATATTGGCAACACTCCGCTGGCTAGGGGATCTAAAGTACCTGTATGACCGGCTTTTTTTGCATTAAATAAACGTTTAACTTGGCCTAATACTTGATTAGAAGTTAACCCTTTTGGTTTATTAAGCAATAATAAACCATTAATATCATTCTTCTGTAACTTAACCATCTGCATTATCTTTAAATGGTGGTCTTACTTTTTCTAGCAAAGCCTCCATATTAAGGCCATTAGCAATTGAATCATCATAATAAAATCTTAAAGATGGTACCACCCTTAATAAAACTTTAGCTGCAAGTTTTGTGCGAATAAAACCTGTGGCTTTATTTAAGATATCAATTGTAGCTTGTTTGCGAGTCTCATCCAATACAGTAAAGTAAACACGCGCATGAGTTAAATCTTTAGAAACTTCAACATCAGATATAGTAACCATACCTATATCAGGGTCGGATATTTTATCGCGGATAATTACCGCTAGCTCACGGTGCAAAACATCAGCTACTTTATATGGGCGATTTGATTTGTTTAATACCATAATTACAACTCTTTTCTTGCAATCTCTACAGTTTCAAATACTTCAATTTGATCACCAACTTTAACATCATTGTAATTTTTAACACCAATACCACATTCTGTACCGGATTTAACTTCATCTACAATATCTTTAAAACGTCGCAAAGATTCTAATTCTCCAGCATAAACTACTACATTATTGCGCAATACTCGTATTGGATTACCGCGCTTAATTTTGCCTTCTAATACCACGCAACCGGCAATAGCGCCAATTTTGGAGGAGCGAAAGACATCTTTAACTTCAGCCAAACCTAAAATTTCTTCTTTAACTTCAGGCCCTAAGCGCCCAAGTAAAACACCCTTAATGTCATTAATTGCATCATAAATAATGCTATAGTAATTAATTTCCACATCTTCTAGCTGCGATAATTTGCGTGCTGAAGCATCAGCGCGCACATTAAAGCCTATTAATATTGCCTCAGAAGCTATGGCTAAATTAATATCAGATTCATTAAAGCCACCCACAGCTTTAGATATAACTCGCACTTTAATTTCTGCATTAGATAATTTTTCTAAAGAATCAGCTAAAGCTTCAATAGAACCTTGTACATCTGCTTTAAGCACAATATTTAGCACTTTAACATCAGTATTTTTCATCCTATCCATAAAGCCTTCAAGCTTGGTGGCTTGCTGCTTGGATAATTTAACTTCACGGTGCCTGCCTTGGCGATATAAAGCTACCTCGCGTGCTTTGCGCTCATCTGTAACAGATTGGAAAATATCGCCAGCATTTGGCGCTGAAGATAATCCTAAAACTTCAACCGGCACGGAAGGACCGGCAGCACTAATAGCACCACCATCGTCTGCTATCATAGCTCTAATGCGGCCATACTCAAGCCCCGCAAGAACCATATCACCCATTTTTAATTGTCCTTGTTGGACTAATAAAGTAGCAACCGAGCCACGACCTTTATCTACTCGTGCTTCAATTACAACACCTTGAGCCGGGCCTGTGGCTACAGCATTTAGCTCTAACACCTCAGCTTGCAACATTAATACTTCTAATAATTCCTCAATACCCATACCTTCTTTAGCAGATACTTGACAAAAAATGGTATCGCCACCCCAAGATTCAGGAATTAATTCATACTGCGATAATTCATTGATTATCCGTTCAGCGTCAGCGTCAGGCTTATCTATTTTATTAATGGCAACAATAATTGGTACCCCAGCAGCCTTGGAATGCTGAATGGCCTCAATAGTTTGCGGCATTACGCCATCATCTGCAGCTACTACTAAAATAACTATATCTGTACAACTAGCACCACGCGCGCGCATAGCAGTAAATGCCGAGTGCCCGGGAGTATCAAGAAAAGTTAACAAGCCCCTTGATGTTTGTACCTGATAGGCACCAATGTGTTGAGTTATGCCCCCAGCTTCAGAATCTATAACCTTGGTCCGGCGAATAGAATCTAACAATGAGGTTTTACCATGATCAACGTGTCCCATGACAGTAACAACTGGTGGGCGATTTTGGATTTGCCCTTCATTTATAAAAGATACCGCATCTTCAACTGAAGTATCTTTTACTAATATAGGTTCGTGTCCCATTTCTTCAACAATAATACAAGCGGTATCTTGATCAATAACTTGATTAATAGTGGCCATAGCACCAAGCTTCATCATAACTTTAATTACTTCTGCCGCCTTTACTGACATTTGCTTAGCAAGCTCGGAAACTGTAACAGTTTCAGCTATATTCACTTTGTATGTTTTAGGTTCAGATGGCTTCACAAATGCTTGGGTCATAACTTCTTCATCATGTCTTTTGCGTTTGTGTCGGCGTCTAAAGCTACCACTACTATCTTCCATTTCTTCTTGGAAAATTTTAGATTTAGCCTTGCCTTTGCGCGTAGCCTTATCAGCTACAACTTTAGGAGACTTACGTTTTTCTTCTATTTCTTCTAAGTCTTTTTTAGATTTAGTTTTCTTTTTATCTTTTGATGTGTCTTTTGCTGGTTCTACAGTTTTAGGTTTCTCTTTATCTTCAACCTTGGGCGTATCAACTTTTGGCGTTTGGGGCTCATTTTTCTTTTTTTGCTCGTCTAATTCATCTTTATTAGTTTTGTCACCCTCAGTGGCAGTAGCTGGTTTAGCTGCAGTTTCTGTAGATGCAATTTTTGGTGCCATATCTGATTCTGATACGGTTACCTCTGGCACTATATCTTCTTGGCGCACATAAGTTTTGCGAGTTTTATTTACAATAGTAACCGTACGCCCCCCAGTATCTCGTACCTCCTGCAATGATTTACGTTTGATAGAAATTTTTCTACGGGGTTTAGTTTGAGTTTCATCACCATCTAAACTTTTAAGATAATCTAATAAGGCAGCTTCATGCTCTTTAGAAATTAAATCTTCTTTACTGCTTATGCCCTTAATACCAGCTTTTTCTAGCTGAGAAATTAATTTTTCAACAGAAGACTCACCGATTTGAATTGCTAACTTTTCTACCGTCACCGACATTTACTACTCTCCTAGCCATTCTGGCTCTCATCAGCGAACCAATGGGCTCGCGCTGACATTATCAATTTTGCTGCAACATCTTTATCTATAATAATCATATCAGTTAAATCTTCAACTGATAAATCAGCCAAATCATCTCGCATTTTTATATTGTGCTGCAACAATTGCTGCGCAATTTCTATGCTCATGCCTTCTACTTGATTTAAATCAGCAATCAAATCAGCATCTATTTTTTCCTGAACAACCCGCTCTTGCTGTAATATAAACTCTTTAGCACGTTCACGTAGCTCTTCAACTATATCTTCATCAAAGCCTTCAATTTCTAACATTTCATGCACAGGCACATAGGCTACTTCTTCTAAAGAAGTAAAGCCTTCTTCAACTAAAATTTCAGCCACATCATCTTCAACATCTAGCGCCTCTAAAAACAACTGTACTAAACGAGTTTGCTCTTCTTCGGTTCTAGCGCTAGCTTCTTTATCCCCAATAACATTTAGGGTCCAACCAGTAAGCTCACTTGCAAGTTTAACATTTTGGCCGCCACGTCCTATAGCTTGGGATAAAAATTCATCTTTTACCGCCACATCCATAATATTGGTTTCTTCATCCATTACAATAGAAACTATTTGCGCAGGTGCCATGGCATTCATAACAAATTGTGCAGGGCTATCATCCCATAAAATAATATCTACTCGTTCGCCACCTAATTCATTGGATACAGCCTGAACTCGAGAGCCACGCATTCCAACACAAGCACCAATAGGGTCTAATCTACCATCATTAGTTTTTACCGCAATTTTGGCTCTAACACCAGGCTCCCGGGCCGCGGCCTTAATTTCAATAATGCCCTCACCGACTTCTGGCACTTCAATTTTAAATAACTCTTTTATCATCTGGGGCGAGGCTCTAGATAAAATTATTTGAGGGCCCCGAGGAGCATCATAATTTACTTCCTGCAAATAAGAACGAATTCTATCGCCAGGGCGAAAAGATTCTTTTGGAATTAAATCAGAACGTCTAATAATAGCTTCAGCATTATTGCCTAAATCTACAAAAACCGCATCTCTTGTGGATCTATTCACCACCCCATTAATTAATTCACCAACACGCTCTTCATAATTTTTAGCAATAACGTTGCGCTCTGCTTCTCTTACTTTTTGAATAATTACTTGCTTGGCTGCTTGAGCTGCAATGCGTCCAAATTCTATAGATTCAATTTGCTCTTCTACATAATCACCCAGCTCAATTTCAGGCTCTTCAAAGCAAGCAGCACTTAGTGTTATTTCAACTAAAGGGTTTTCAACTGCATCATCTGCAACTACTAACCAGCGCCTAAAAGTATCAAAATCCCCAGTATCTCTATGGATATGTACTCTAACATCTATATTCATTTTTTGTTTTTTCTTTGTAGCAGATACAAGAGCGGCCTCTAAAGCTTCGACTATAACATCTTCAGATACACCCTTTTCAGCTGAAACAGTATCAATAATAACTTTTAAAGGGTTTTTCTCTTTACTCATTTAACTCACCTTTTAACTAAATATTACATTAGCATGTGCTATATCTGCAAAATCTATTGCCAACTCTAAACCTTCACAAGTTTTTATATGTATTATATTATCTCTAACTTGCTCTAAAACACCGCTAAATTTTTGTTTGCCATCAACTGCTACTAACAATTTTAAACTTATTTTCTTACCAATTTGTTGATGCATTTGCTTTAATGAAAAAATTATACGATTAAGACCTGGGGAAGAAACTTCCAAAAAATACTTACCATTAATTAAATCAGGCTCAGCGTCTAAAACCGCACTTATTTGTCTGCTTAAAGAAGCACAATCATCTAAGGTGATGCCTCCTGGCTTATCCACATAGACTCTTAATATATTACCCGAAGTAATTAATTCCACCCCAACAAATTCAAAGCCCTCAGCCAAAACTACAGGTTCTATAAACGTTGTAAACTTAATATCCACTAACTCTCACCAAAAAAAAATGGGCCTAATGCCCACAATTTTACTATAAAAAACAACAAAGTTGGTAGCGGGGGTAGGATTCGAACCTACGACCTTCGGGTTATGAGCCCGACGAGCTGCCAGACTGCTCCACCCCGCGCCAAGTGCCTAGATAATAACCCCAGCCACAGAAAAATTCAAGACCCATTACGCAGTTTTTTAGCAATTAGCCATAATTTAAGTTAGTTAATTATTCAAAAGACCTGTTAATGACATACGATGAATCTGTTTTATTACTAATTTTAACCAGCCTGGTAGCTTTATTAGTATTTAGTAAGTGGCGCTATGATGTCATAGCTATGGCAGCTTTACTAGCAGCTGTAATATTTGGCGTGGTCCCCCTAAATACCGCTTTTTACGGATTTGGACACCCTGCCACCATAACCGTTGCTATGATTTTAATTATATCTTCAGCTTTAACTAAAGCTGGAGCTATTGATGATTTAGCAAGCCTTATTCTGCCTTGTAGCCATAATCAATTTTTGCATGTAGCTATTTTAGCTATTTTAGCCGCAGTAACCTCAATGTTTATGAACAATGTTGGAGCCTTGGCAATTTTAATGCCGGTAGCTATTGAAACCTCATATAAAGTCGGGCGGCATCCATCTGCAGTATTAATGCCTTTATCTTTTGGCTCTATTTTAGGAGGAACTACCACCTTAATTGGTACCCCACCCAATATAATAATTTCCTCTTACAGGCTCCAAGCTACAGGCCAACCTTTTTCTATGTTTGATTTTGCGCCAGTTGGAGGAAGTATTACTATTTTAGGAGTGGCTTTTGTAACTTTATTGGGTTGGGGTTTATTTCGTACCAAAGCCGGTAAAGAGATTAATAATACTATATTTCAAATTGAAGCTTATACCTGTGAAATTAAAATACTTGAAAGCTCAAAATTAGTAGGCACCATTTATGGTGAGCTTGAAAAAAGCATGCAAGATTTAGATTTAATGTTAGTGTCTTTAATTCATAAAACCCAAAAATTTTATATACCACCTAAAAACCATGTGCTATCTGATCAAGATATCTTAATTTTAGAAGGCGGACATGAGGACTTGGATAAGTTCATTACGCGCTATGAAGTTGGCTTAGTCAATGATACCAATGATCATTATACTTTATTAGGTTCTAGTGAAGCCGATACTATTGAATTTATAGTAATGCCAAATTCCCGCCTAGAAGGCAGAAAAATAGAGCAAATTAAATTTAGAACTATTTATAATTTAAATATTTTAGGAGTATATCGCCAAGGCCAACCCTTTAGGGGAAGGCTAAAAGCGTTTCAAGTAAGCATCGGTGATGTATTATTAGTGCATGGAGAAAATAAAACTTTATTTAGTATCATGAACAATCTTGGGTGCCTGCCTTTGCGCCAACAAAGTTTAATCTCTGGAAGACGCAAATATTCGCTATTTTCCCTAATTATTTTTCTAGTAGGTATAGCTATTAGCATTACCGGATTATTACCAATTCATATTTCACTTGGTCTATCATTACTAGTTTTAGTTTTAACTAATATTCTACCTGCAAAAGAGCTCTATGATAGCATTGAATGGCCGGTAATTATCTTGCTAGGTAGCATGATCCCATTAGGAGATGCGATGGAGACTACCGGGGCCACCCATAGCATTGTCCAGATAATAATGTACTATGCCCAAAACATTGAAGTATGGCAATTATTAAGCATAATTTTAATAATAACCATGATGCTGTCAGATATATTAAATAATGCCGCTACCGCTATTTTGATGGCACCCATAGCAAGTAGTATAGGTCTAAGCATGGGCTACAGTGCCGACCCGTTTTTAATGGCAGTAGCCATAGGTTCTTCATGCGCCTTTTTAACTCCTATTGGTCATCAAAATAATGCTTTAATCATGGGGCCTGGCGGCTATAATTTTAAAGATTATTGGAAACTAGGTCTACCATTAGAAATATTAATAATCACAATAGCTATACCAGCCTTATTACATTTTTGGCCTCCCTTATAAATTAGGAGCTATTCAATAATATAAAATTACAATAAAAAAATAATAATTATCGAATAAAAAAAATTAAAGTGCTAAAATAATAATAAACCAATTAAAGTTAACAACAAATGAATATTTTATTAAACTTAAATTTTAAAAACTCTTTTTTAATAGCTTTAATTTTGGGCATTATCTTTAATTTTACTTTTTTCCTTCTAACCTCTAACCAAAAGCTACAATTTGCTCCACTTGAATCAAAATTTAACGAAAAAATATTATCTAATAATCTACTAAAAGACGGCGAAATTATTATAGCCTATCAAACCTTAAGTAATTTTAACCTCGATGAATTTATTGTCATAACTCAGCAACGTATTATTTATAAAAATCCAAAAGATATTAGATTTATTGATTTTGCTGATTTAGTTAGATTGGAAATTATAGATACAATCTATGCAGATAAAATATTAAGTTTTACTAATTCAACAATCAATATTGGGGTTAAAGATCGCAAAGATAAATTAGAATTACTATTATCTAAATTAGATATTAATAAAAATAATTAAATTAAGTAGCATATTTAATTACATAGAACAAACATGCTGGTGCACAACCTAAAAATAATAATGTTAGAGCATTAAAAGACAATAAACTGTTTTGCATAAAGTTAAAAGAGCCTAAACTTTGCTCGCCATCTTTGGGCTCACAAAAGTACATTAGTTTAATTATATTCAAATAGTAATACATTCCCACTACTGAGAAAACTAAAGATACTAGAGCTATTTGCCACAAATTATTATCTAATAAAGCTTGTAAAATTAAATATTTAGCATGAAACCCAAGTGTTGGCGGAATACCCGCTAGAGACAACAATAAAATTACAAATAAAAAGGCAGTCCATGGTTGCGTTTGACCAAGACCATTTAAATCATAAATTGTTTGAATATCTTTGGTCGCCGAAGATAATTTCAATAAAACTCCAAACAAAGCTAACATAGTGATAGCATAATTTATCATATAAAATAGCGCATTAGTGTAATATACAACTGGTGCCAGCGCCATAGCTAATAAAATAAAGCCTATATGGGAGACTGTGGCATAAGCTAGTAAGCGCTTAACATTAACTTGTAATAAAGCCAATAAATTACCAAAAATAATAGAGGCAAGCCCGGCAAATAACATTAACTGCACCCAATCTATTTCTATTGCTGAAAAGGCGCTAGAGAGCAAACGCATCAAGGCTGCAAACACCGAAATTTTAGGTAAAGTGGCAATTAATAAGCTTACCGAAACTGGGGCTGCTTGATATACATCCGGTAACCACATATGAAAGGGAAAGACACCAAACTCAATAAATAAGCCTATTAATACAAATAAGACTCCAAGCTTATACTCTAATTTAGATAAAGAAACTACTGAGGCAAAGTCTAAATCTCCATGGGCGGCATAAATTAAGGATATTCCATATAAAAATAAAGTCGCACCTAGACAGCCAATTATAAAATATTTTAAGCCAGCTTCACTGCCTTGGTAATTATTTTTTTGAAAAACAACTAAAGCATATAGGGGCAAAGCCATTAATTCTAGCCCCAGATATAAACCTAAAAAATTTCCTGCAGACACCACAAGCATAGAGCCTATTACCGACAACAAAGTTAAAGCATAATATTCACTGTGCATAATATCTCGTTGTCGCATATAATTTTTAGAATAAATTAAGATACATACGCTAGCTAATAAAATAAAAATTTTAGCAACTAATGCAAAATTATCTAAAATTACACAGTCTTTAAATAAAATTTTTGGCAAGTTAGGATTTAACCAATATAACGCAAGGGCCGCTCCAATCAAAGAAGCGCAGCTAAGATTATGCTGTAATTGCTTGGCACATTTACAAGAGCTACCATCTAAAATTAATATAGCAAAAATCGTTAATAACAAAATTAGTTCTGGTGCGACAATTACTAGCCAATCATATGCTTGCATAATATAACCTTAACTTAGCCCTATATGCATTTGTAGCATATCAAAAGCTTGGTGAATATAATTTAAAATTAGATTTGGATAAACTCCTAATATAATAATTAAAGTTGCAAATAAACCTAAGGTAAATATATCGCGCTTATTAATATCTTCTAAGCTAGTAATAGCGCCATTAGTAATCGGGCCAAAAACAATTTTTTTATACATACTAAGAGAATAAGTTGCCCCTAATAACATAGCTAAAGCACTAAACCCCGCGACTAAAATGCCCACTTGCATACTTGCCAAAATTACAAAAAACTCCCCAACAAAGCCAGAAGTTCCAGGCAAACCAATATTTGCCAAAACAAAAACCATAAATAAACTTGCAAAAATTGGCATGCTAACAGCTATACCGCCAAAACTGTTAATGTCTTTAGTGAGCATTTTATCATAAAGAATCCCTGCACAATAAAACATGCCGACAGAGACAAATCCATGAGAAATCATTTGAAAATAAGCGGCCTCAAAGGATAAGCTGCTAATTTTATTTGCCATTAAGGGTAAAAATAAACCCAAAGTAACAAACCCCATATGAGCAATAGAAGAATAAGCTATCATTTTCTTTAAATCGTGTTGCACTATAGCTACCAAAGATATATAACAAATAGCCACCAAAGATAAAATTATCATGCCTGGGGCAAAATACACCGCTGCATTTGGTACTACTGGCAAAATAAAGCGCAAAAAGCCATAACCCCCAAGCTTTAATGTTATAGCGGCTAATACTATAGAGCCACCTGTAGGTGCTTGTACGTGAGCTGCGGGCAACCAAGTATGAACCGGCACCATTGGCACTTTAATTGCAAAGGCCACAGCCATTAGTATAAACAATAAACATTGTAGTTTTAAATCTAGGCTTAATGCATAAAAACTGGTTATTGACAGTGGCTCTGGTGAGCCATGTTGCTTAGCATAATACGCTAAAATTATTATGCTAATTAGCAAAAAAATAGAGCCTATAAATGTATAAATCACAAATTTCATTGTGGCATATAATTTATTTTTACCCCCAAATAAACCTATAATAAAAAACAATGGGATAATCATTACTTCAAAAAACATATAAAACAATAGCGCATCCATAGCTACAAAAGCGCCATTTAAAAGCCCTTGGATTAATAAAAATAAGCCATTAAGAGTAGACTTTTGGCTGCTAATTTGCATTTTATTACTAAAAATTACCGCCCAACACACTAAGTTAGATAAACATAATAAAGGCAAAGATATGCCATCTACCGCTAAGTAGTAATTAGCTTGTAAATAATCAATCCATTTTATTTTTTCTTGAAACTGCAAGCCACCTAAGCCTGTGTCATAGGTGTATGCAATAAAAGCACAAATGCCTAGGCTAAATAGGCTTACAAGATTTGCTAATTTATTTTTAAAACAATCAGTTTTTTGCACTAATAATAACAGCACGCCACTAAAGATAGGGAGCCAAATTAATATACTTAACAAATTTGCACTTAGTTCCATAGAATTACCTTTAAAATTGGCGCACGTACTAGATATAATGTACCCATAGTGAGTGTGCTTATCATTAGTAGCAAGTAATGATGTAAATAACCTGTTTGTATTTTACGTAAATTACGAGCGCTAGAACTTATTAACCTAAGCGTGCCATGCACACCTAGATAGTCAAAAATAAATTTATCAAATACCAAATACATCTTAGCGCTAACACTATGTGTGAACTTAACGACTTTATGCTCAAAAAACACATCTAGCCAATATTTTTCTAATAAAACTATGCGCGGCCAAGCTAAAAGTTGCAACATATAAGTTGCAATATTTGGATATTTAACATAAATAATCCAAGCACAAGCCAAGCCTAGCATAGGTGCTAATAACAAATAATTAAATCCATGTAAAAAAATAGACCAAGCATGGGAGCTCTCCCATGCAGCCCCTGCAATTAAAGACGGTACGGCTAACAACATAATGCTAAGCAGCATAAACTTATTATCTTCAACAGCTTTATGTTGAATCTTGCCATGAAATACCACAAAAAACATCCTAAAAGTATAAAATGCAGTTACTAACATGGCAGCTACTAAACAATATTCCACATAATTTTTAGCTAAAATATTACTATTGCTAGCTGCCACAACTATCGCGTCTTTTGAATAATAGCCCGCAGTTCCTGGAAAACCGATTAAAGACAAACAAGCTATTAAAAATACCCCATAAGTTTTAGGCATGCTTTTGGCCAGACCACCCATTTTAAAAATGTTTTGCTCATGGTGCATAGCACTAATAATAATTCCGGCACCTAAAAATAAGGTGGCCTTAAAAAAAGCATGCGTGTATAAATGAAATAAAGCCAAGTCAAATCTTGCAAGTCCGCAAGCTGCTACCATATAGCCTAGCTGCGAAATAGTAGAGTAGGCAATAATTTTTTTTAAATCAGTTTCGACAATAGCTATAAGACCAATAAATAATGCCGTACTTGCACCAACTATTGCTACAAAATTTAAAACTTCTGGAGTAAGCTTATATAAGCTTGCAAAACGTATTAGCAAATAAACCCCTGCCGTAACCATAGTTGCTGCATGAATTAAAGCTGAAATAGGCGTTGGCCCTTCCATTGAATTTGGCAGCCACACATGTAAGGGTATTTGCGCTGATTTAGTCATAGCCCCAATAAACATAAATAAACTAGCAAGCATTGCAACATTTATTTTAAAACCTAATAAATAAATAAAAGATTCGCTAAGAGCCCCAAGATTCGCAAAAATAGCAGTATAAGTTAAAGTATTAGTGTATTTAAATATTAAAGCTATTGCTAACACTAAAAATAAATCACCCAATCTATTTAATAAAAAAGCTTTAATATTGGCAGCTATCGCAGCAGGTTTAGTATACCAAAACCCTATTAATAAATAAGAAGCAAGACCCACTCCTTCCCAACCAAAAAACATTTGCAACAAATTATTCGACAAAACCAACACAAACATTGCAAAAGTAAAAAAAGAAATATAGGCATAAAAGCGCACAAAACTTGAGTCGCCCCACATATAACCTATGGTATACCAATGCACCACCAAAGATATACTTGCCACCACAAACAACATAGTTACAGTTATTGAATCTATATAATAACCAATATTAAAGATGTACTCACCCAGCTGTCCCCAAGTATACAAATTCTCATCAATTAATGGATGTTGATTAAAAATAAATAAATATACTAAAAAAAGTATTCCAATAAAACTTAGCATCATCCCCAATAAGCCTAATATTGCACAATGCTTCTTGGTTATTTTATTTATAAGCAAACTATTAATAATCGAAGTAATTAATGGTGCTAAAATAATACTATTTACTATAGAATTCATCATTATGGGCTACCCTTTAAGATTGTTAATATCAACCACATTAATAGAATTATTATTTCTAAATAATATAACTAAAATAGCCAGCCCAATTGCAGCTTCAGATGCTGCCACCGTAAATATAAAAAGCACCATTACTTGTCCGGTAACATTATTCCAATAACTAGAAAAAGTTATAAAATTTGTATTAACCGCTAGCAGCATAAGCTCTAAGCTCATTAACATACTAATAATATGTTTTTTATTTAATATCAGGCCACTAATACCTATGCCAAGTAAAATGGTGCTAAAAATAATCGCTTCATTCATGGTTGCATACCTTTGATTAATTTAAGCCTGTCCTGTGGCTCGGTGCTGATTTGGGTAAAAGCATTTTGCGTCAAACGCTTACGTGGCCCAGCAAACACTAAAGCAATAGCTGCCACCATAGCTGATAATAAAATTATACCTGCAACTTCAAAGTGAAATAAATAGTCAGTAAATAAAATCTCGCCTATAGCTTTGACATTACTATAATCTAGATTATAAATCACTCCAGGAGGCAAGGGCGCTTCATTAACATCTAGTTTAAATGGCGCTAAACCTTGCACCAAGCTAAAAACTAATGCTATAGGTACTAGCATTACTAATGGATAAAATTTAATTAAACTGGATTTAAGTGTGGCGCTCTTTATATCTAGCATCATAACTACAAATAAAAATAATACTGTCACCGCCCCCACATAAACTAAGATTAAAGTTACCGACAAAAATTCAGCATGTAACATAAGCCAAACAATAGAACAGCTTACAAAAGTAAAAATTAAAGATAGCACAGCTTTAACTGGATTTTTAGCAGTTACTACCATAAGGGCGCCAGTAATAGTTAGTAGCTCAAAAAAAAGTAATATATATCTTTGCATGATAATTTATCCTAGCTACCTAAAGTTTTTATCAATTTCTCTATCTTTTGCAATCTGGCTTTCATATTTATCTCCTAATGCTAATAAACTTTCTTTAGTCAAAATATGCTCTCCGCGATTTTCAAAATGATAATCAGAAATAGGAGTTTCTACTATAGCGTCTACCGGACAAGACTCTTCACAAAAACCACAATAGATACATTTAAATAAATCTATTTCATATTTGGTTGTGCGCCTTGAACCATCCGCCCGGGCCTCTGATTCAATTGTAATTGCAAGAGCTGGGCACACTGACTCACACAATTTGCAAGCTATACAACGCTCCTCTCCATTTGGATAGCGCCGCAATGCGTGCAGTCCTCGAAATCTATTTGACTTGGGGATGCTCTCTTCAGGGTACTGAACCGTAACCTTAGATTTAAAAAAGTGTCTACCGGTTAATAATAAGCCTCGCACCAGCTCCCATAATAAGAAAGATTTAAATAGTTGCCGTATTAAACGCATTTTAACTCCCTAAAACCAAGGTGGAATTTCTAACATGATTGCAATGCTTTCAAGCACAATCCAAGCAAAGCTTATAGGTATAAAGACCTTCCAGCCTAAGCGCATGATTTGATCATATCTATATCTTGGAAAAGTAGCTCTAAACCATAAAAAAGAAAACATAAAAAATAAAGTTTTAAAAATTAGCCAAAGTTGCGCTGGAACCCAAGCAAAATAAGCTTCTAATTGCGGCATTCCTTGAAATGGTGATAACCAACCACCGGCAAATAGTAGTACACTTAATACAGACAATAAAATCATATTAGAATATTCTGAAAGAAAAAATAAAGCAAAACTCATAGAAGAGTATTCTAAATGAAAGCCTGCTACTATTTCTGATTCTCCCTCAGACACATCAAATGGCGAACGATTAGTTTCGGCGACAACGCTTATCCAATATATAATAAATAGTGGCAATAAGGGTAGAAAATACCAATGTAAAATACCACCTTGTTGGTTCATAACTATTTCAGATATATTCATACTTTGAGATGCCATTATTACCCCAAGCAAAGAAAAGCTCATGGCTATTTCGTAAGAAATAATTTGAGCCGCGGCTCGAATGGCGCCAAATAAAGGATATTTTGAATTAGAAGACCAGCCAGAAATAAGAACTCCATATACTCCTAAAGAAGTCATGGCTAATAAAAATAATAAGCCTATATTTAAATCAGCTATTACAAATGAATTTGAAAATGGAATTACCCCCCATGCTATTATTGCTGGTGCAAAAGATAAAATAGGTGCAATTTTAAATAAAAAACTATTAGCATGCTTTGGAATAATAGTTTCTTTAAATAATAATTTAACGGCATCAGCAATTGGCTGCAATAAACCAAATGGCCCTACTCTATTGGGCCCGATTCTATCTTGCATAAAGCCTATTGCTTTGCGCTCTAAGTAAGTATAGTAAGCTACAGCTAATAAAACTGGCACCAATACTAGAATAATTTTATATATATTATAAAAAATAAAAGACTCAAACACTATGCTAGCTCCAAATCACAGGCAACTGAACCTAAAAAATTAGTACTGGTATTAGCTTGATTTATAATAACTATATTATCTGCAACCTCAGAGCTTATATGTAAAGGTAGGGTTATGTTACCAAATGAAGTTGATACTTTAGTCTCAATTTGATTGTCTATTTTATATTTTTTAGCAGTAACTGGAGATATCTCTACCCACGGTGTCAACCACGCATCTTTAGTTTCTTGTAACGCTTGAGATTTGCGAGTTACGATATCCATTGCATACAAAGAAAATGGTGCCACTCTTAAAAAATCTTTAGTTAAGCTTAATTTAGGAGTATATTTTGCTGTATAATTCCAAGCCTGGCGTTCTTGCATGTTCCAATTTGCTAACAACTCAGTTTGAATATCTTTAATGTTAGTGTAATCAAAACCATCAATTTTGGCCAAATTCCCAAGCACTCTTAAAATTTTCCAAAGTGGGCGTGATTCCCCAAAACATGTAACTGCTGGAGTAAATTGTTGCAACTGACCTGTAGCATTAGTATAGCTGCCCTCATTTTCACTAAAAATAGCCATGGGTAATAATACATCAGCAATATCTAATAAATTATCTGTCTTAAAAGAAGTAATGCTTACTACAAAGCCAGCTTTAGCAATGTTTTTAGACGCCGCTTTACTAAGAATACTATCAAAATCTGGCTCTATATTAACTAGCACATAAGCTGCCAAAGAACTTTCTAACATTTGCTTGGCATTTAAACCAGGTGTGGCTAAAGCCGTGCCGCCAACAGTGCGCATAGGTACACAGCCCCCAAGCCAAGCTCCTGCAGCATTGGCACCAATACTTAACACTCCAAAACTAGCTCCCGTGGCAGTTGCAATGCGCTGCCCCAAATCCATGATTTTATGGTAATTAGGACTCATAATAGCTAAGTATCCAAGCAATATTGCAAACTTTTGACTGTGTTGGATAGTTTTAGCGATAAGCTCATGCTCTACTGTATATTGCAATACATTATTTGCCTCAAAGCCAGGTATTACAATACCCAAATTAGTCAAAGCCAAGGCAATGCATTCTAATTGCTCATAATAAGTCCCAGGGGTTAATAGAGTTGCATTAGTTGGAAAGTTAAACGCAAATTGTTTCGGATTAATTGTAAAAATTTTGCCAGAATTTTTGGTCAATTTGTTAAGCTTTAGCCCCGCAATAGGTACTTCTTTGGAAATATTGCTACCAATAAGCAATAATCCTTCTAGATTTTCAATTTCATTTATTTCTAAACCTAAATGTGGATATTGTGGAGCATTTTGTTCTTGGGAAAAATCTAATTGGCGTAGTCTGTGATCAATATTGTTAACCTGCAATTTACGCATTAATTTGGTTAATAAATATAATTCTTCATTGCTGCAACTAGGCGAAGTTAATACGCCTATATTTTGTGGGCCACTATTGGCAATTGTAATATTAAGTTTATTTATTACATGTTCTAAAGCTTCAACCCAGGAGCAGTCCACCCATTTACCATCCTTTTTTAGCATGGGATTGCGCAATCTATCTTCATGCCGTGCTGCAAGATAGCTAAATCTATCTCTATCTGCTAACCAAGTTTCGTTTATGGCTTCATTTTCTTGGGGAACAACGCGTAACACTTCTTGGCGTCTTGAATGCAAAAACAAATTTGAACCAAAACAGTCATGAGCTGAAACGGTTGATGAGCTTTCTAATTCAAAAGAACGTGCTTTAAATCTAAATGGTTTTGAAGTTAGGGCGCCCACTGGACATAAATCAATAACATTGCCTGAAACTTCTGAATCTACGGCACTTTCAACAAAAGTGGTGATTTGCATATTTTCACCACGACCAACAGCTCCTAATTCTGGCATTCCAGCAATTTCTACACCAAAACGCACACACCGCGTGCAATGAATACAGCGCGTCATATCGGTAGAAATTAAAGATCCTAGATTATTATTAGCAACGCTACGTTTACCTTCATTAAAACGTGAAATATCTTTACCATATTTCATGGCATTGTCTTGTAATTCACATTCTCCGGCTTGATCACAAATTGGGCAATCTAAAGGATGATTAATAAGCAAAAATTCCATAATTGCCCGCTGAGCAGTCTTGGCGGCTGCAGAACTCGTATGAATAATCATTCCCTGAGTTACAGGTGTTGCGCAAGCTGGCATAGGCTTAATTGTTTTTTCTACTTCTACAAGGCACATTCTGCAATTAGCAGCTATAGATAATTTTTTATGATAACAAAATCTGGGTATTTCTATATTATTTTTATCTGCAGCTTCAATAATCATTGAGCCTTGTGCTACTTCAAGTTGCACACCATCTATTTCAATACGTACCATTAGCTAACCTTTGGGATATAAGCTTCAAATTCATCTCTAAAATGCTTTATAAAACTTTGGACAGGCATAGCCGCGGCATCACCCAAAGCACAAATAGTGCGCCCGGCAATGTTACCTGCTATTTCAATTAAATTATTTATGTCATTAACTGTGCCTTTGCCAGCTAAGATTCGATTTAAAATACGTTGCATCCAGCCTGTACCTTCACGACATGGAGTGCATTGCCCGCAAGATTCATAGGAATAAAAATGGGCAATGCGAGCTAAAGCTTTTACCATACAAGTTGTATCATCCATAACAATTACACCACCAGAGCCTAGCATAGAGCCGGCCTTGGCTATAGAGTCATAATCCATATTTAATTGCATCATAGTTGCAGCAGGTAGCACCGGAGCTGATGAACCTCCGGGAATTACAGCTTTTAATTTATTACCGTGTAACATACCGCCGGCCATTTTTAATAAATCTTTAAATGGAGTTCCAAGTGGTACTTCAAAAGATCCTGGTTTATTTACATGGCCTGAGATTGAAAAAATTTTATAACCACCATTGTTAGCTAAACCCTGACTTAAAAACCATTGTCCGGATTTTTCTAAAATAACTGGGATAGATGCTAGTGTTTCGGTGTTATTAATTGTAGTGGGACAACCATATAAACCATGATTAGCTGGAAATGGTGGTTTATATCTTGGCATACCTTTTTTGCCTTCAAGAGATTCCATCAAAGCTGTCTCTTCACCACAAATATAAGCGCCCGCACCTATATAGGTATATAGATTAAAATCAAAGCCAGAATTGAAAATATTGTCACCTAGTAAGCCTGCGCTATAAGCTTCAGCTACAGCGGCTTCAAAAACTTCTATTGGGGCATCAAATTCACCACGGATATAATTGTAACCCACAGTGGCACCCATAACATAACCTGCTATTAACATTCCTTCTATTAATTGATGAGGATTGTTAAGTAAAATAGCCCCGTCTTTAAAAGTTCCAGGTTCACTTTCATCAGAATTACATAAAATATATTTTTGGCCTGGCATATCTCGGGGAATAAAGCTCCATTTCAAGCCTGTTGGGAATCCAGCGCCACCACGCCCGCGCAAACATGCTAGTTTAATTTCCTCTAACACTTCATCTGCGCTTTTTTGCTCGGCTAAAATAGTTTTAATTACTTTATAACCACCTATGCTTTCATACGTCTTAATTGAAGCTGGGTTTTTAAGGCCTAGGGTTCTATAACATACACAATTAATATTCATCAGAAAATTCCCTGATAATTTTATCTATTTTTTCTGGAGTCAAATCTAATTCATATTTATTATTTACTTGCATCATAGGAGCATTGCCACAAGCGGCTAAACATTCGGCTTCTTTTAAGGTAATTTTACCGCAAGCTGTAATTTCATTAACCTCAATTCCTAATTTATCTTTAAGATAACAAACGATTTCATCGCTGCCGCGCAACATACAAGATAAACTAGTACAAACATAAAATTTGTTTGGTGCTGTAGCTTTAGTATCAAACATAGAATAAAAGCTTGCAACTTCATATACCGCAACTTTAGCAATTTGCAAATATTCTGCCAATGCAGCCATAATTTCTTCAGTTAAAAAACCATTGTTTTCTTTTTGAGCACAAAATAAAGATTTAATTAAAGCAGAGCGCCTTTGTTCTTTGGGAAATTTGGTTAATTCTTGGTCTATTGCAGCACGCAAGCTTGTAGATAATTCATAAGCCATTATCTGTCTATCTCCCCAAACACAATATCTTGGCTACCAATAATTGTAACTACGTCAGATAACATATGCCCACGCGCCATAGTATCAAGTGCTGCTAAATGAGCAAAACCTGCAGCTCTTACTTTTAAACGATAAGGTTTGTTAGCACCGTCAGATATTAAATAAATGCCAAATTCACCTTTTGGGTGCTCTACTGCTGCATAATATTCGCCCTGCGGCACAATATATCCTTCACTAAATAACTTATAATGATGAATTAATGACTCCATATCATTTTTCATATTCTCCCGCGCTGGACTTATTATTTTATGATTATTTATTGCCACAGGCCCTGGATTTTTAGATAACCATTCAATACATTGACGAATAATTTTAACTGATTGTCGCATTTCTTCCATACGCACTAAATAGCGATCGTAACAGTCCCCCTTGCTGCCCACAGGAATATCAAAATCAAGTTCATTATAAGCCGCGTAGGGCTGTTTTTTGCGTAAGTCCCATTCAACACCTGAGCCGCGCAACATAGGTCCTGTAAAGCCTAACTGTAAGGCTTGTTCTTTATTCACAACCCCAATTCCTACTAAGCGCATTTTCCAAATTCTATTATTAGTTAGTAGGGTCTCATATTCATCTATAATTTTAGGAAAGCGCTCAGTAAACTCCCAAATAAAATTTAACAAACCACCTTGTCGGTTTTCATTTAATTTTTTCAATTGTGATTTAGAGCGAAATTTTGATGCGGCATATTGCGGCATAATATCAGGTAAATCACGATATACTCCGCCAGGTCTATAGTAAGTAGCATGCATTCTAGCGCCAGAGACAGCCTCATAACAATCAAATAATACTTCGCGCTCTCGAAAAGCATATAAAAATAAACTCATAGCCCCCACATCTAAGCCATGAGTACCTACCCACATAAGATGATTTAAAATACGAGTTATTTCATCAAACATAGTGCGAATATATTGGGCCCGCTTAGGAATTTCTAAGTTAAGCATTTTTTCTATTGCCATAACATACGCATGCTCATTGGCCATCATAGATACATAATCTAGCCTGTCCATATAACCTATATTTTGGTTGTATGGTTTGCTTTCTGCAAGCTTTTCAGTGGCTCGGTGCAACAAACCAATATGGGGATCAGCGCGTTGAATAACTTCACCATCCATTTCTAAAATTAGGCGTAACACCCCGTGCGCCGCTGGATGCTGTGGCCCAAAATTAACCGTATAATTTTTAAAATTAGCCATGACTATCCTTAGGAGTGCGAATAATTTTAGGCACTAGCGTTCTTGGGCTAATACTTACCGAATCATAAACTACCCGATTGGCGGTAGCATCAAAGCGGGCTTCAACCTCACCTATTAATGGAAAGTCTTTTCTAAATGGATGCCCAATAAAACCATAATCTGTTAAAATCCGTCGCAAATCAGGGTGGGAGCTGAACATTATACCAAATAAATCAAAGACCTCACGCTCATACCAATTAGCACAAGACCATATATCAATAACTGAGGGTACAATAGGTGGCTCATCTGGTACAAAAATTTTAAGGCGTAAACGCTGGTTTAGGCTTAAAGACAATAAATGATAAACTACTGCAAACCGTGATGATTGCTTAGTGTTATCGCTATTGACCTCAAGTCTATCAACTCCACGACTAAAGCCTGCAGTAGTTGCTGTGCTAGTATTCCATTCATCAATATTATAATGCAAGTAATCCACACCACATATATCAATAAGTTGCTCAAACTTAAATAACTCATGCTGGTGCAAAATATTGCAAGCATCTAATAAATTTGCAGGCTTTAGAGTTATTGTTATTTGCTCATGGGCCCTTACTATGTCTTCAATGCCTGGTAAATGCTCTTGCAGCGACTCTAACAATTTATCCATAAGCTAGCCTTCTTGTTTGGCAATAGTGTTAGTGCGATTAATTTTATTTTGCAGCTGAATTATGCCATACAGCAGAGCTTGGGCTGTAGGGGGGCATCCTGGAACGTAAATATCTACAGGAACAATTCGGTCGCAACCGCGCACAACTGCGTATGAATAATGATAATAACCACCACCATTTGCACAAGAACCCATAGAAATTACCCACTTAGGATCTGGCATTTGTTCATAAACTTTGCGTAGTGCTGGAGCCATTTTGTTAACTAAAGTGCCAGCTACTATCATAACATCTGATTGGCGTGGGCTTGCCCTAAACATTATGCCAAATCTATCTAAGTCATATCTAGAAGCACCACAGTGCATCATTTCTACAGCACAACAAGCAAGCCCAAAAGTCATAGGCCACATACTGCCAGTGCGCGCCCAGTTAATTAATTTATCAGCTGAGGTTGTAATAAAACCTTGTTCTAATAAGCCTTCTATTCCCACTCTAAAGCTCCCTTGCGCCACTCATAGATAAAACCCACCAAAAGTATTACTAAAAATCCCATTACAGCTGCAAATGCCGGCCATCCCACTTTTTTAATAACCACAGCCCATGGATATAAAAAAGCAATTTCTAAATCAAAAATTATAAATAAAATGGCCACCAAATAAAATCTCACATCAAACTGTAAGCGTGAATCATCAAAAGCTTCAAACCCGCATTCATATTGTGAGTTTTTAGCACTATTTGGCTTGCTAGTTACTAGTAATCTACTAAGAGTAATAGCTACAAGGGCAATTATTAATGCTAATAAAGCCAATAGTAATAACGGTAAGTATTCTTGCAACATAGACCTATAACTACCTTTAATTTATCTCCACGAAGTGAGTTGTGGGGGTGGCTAAATTTTTCACTTTAATTTTTTTGCGCAATTTGTCACATGACAAGCATGTTATGTTTGCATTAATAAATATTTTTTTAAAGCTTGCAGTTATTTTAGCTTTATGTGTAGCAATGTCAAAGCAAACATTATCACTTAGCTTAAATTTAACAATTATAACTTTAGTAAATTTTAAGTTTATTAATTTAAACTTAGTTAAGTTTTGACAATTTTGGATTAGATACCAATATAATTTTTGCAAAATATGAACTAGTGCAAACATTATTTTCATTAAATAATCATCCCTGGTAACTCATTAATAATGGACGGCACCATTTATTCTTCCTTGTAAATAATTATGATTTTAGTTTGCATTAAATAAGTGTGTAAATTAACTAAAAACAAAAAATAATTATTTAGTTCAATAAAGCATGAAATCTTGTACGTAATGAATGTTATTATAAAACTTAAAATTTAGCAGTAACTATATATTTTTAACTGGCAAGTTACGTATCATACCAATTACGCTAAACACCATCCAAATGCATTCCATAACTACTGAAGGCAAATTCCAGTTAAACATGAGGGAGATAAAAATGCAAAGCCCGCCTAAAAAATTAAGCAAATGATATTTTATGTGGCTAAGATTAAGTATTCCAACTTGTAGCAAAGAAAATGCGCTGACAACAAAGGCCACTCCTATAAAACCAATAGTATTTATTAAATAATGCATAATTTTTAATTTTTAACCTTTTTAGTTGTAGTTCAAAGGCATATTTTAACCACAGTTGCGCCTAGATGCTATAATTATAAAAAATAAGGGCTAAAATATGGGCAAAATACCAAAAAATGCTGCAATCATTACAGCTATAAACACAGCAATTAAGGAGTTAGGCCAATTCGAGCCTGCTCCAATAGAATCTGAATTTGATGCTGAGTTTCAGGCAGATATTTTTCTTTTTAAAGAAGCTTTAAATAATTTAAAAAAAACTTTAGAAAAAGAACTTATAGCGCCAGAACAAATTCATGCAAATCTTACTACTTTGCAGCATGTATTAGATAATTTAAATAAACCTTGGGACCTAAAAGATTTTATTCAGCAACATTTTATCCAACAAAAAAACCAAGAGCTAAAAGCGCCAAATTTAATTTCATTATTAAGCAGTTATGGCATTCAATTAGATAAAATGGATGGTTCTCTTCGTAGTGAAGATTTTAAAAACTTTAGCGAAACAGCAAGCAAAGTAAGCAGAGCAATTGATTTGGATAATCCCATCCCTCAACAAGATAATAAATAACTAGGCAGTTATCAGTAATAATTGCGTTTACTATATATGCAACTATTAGCCGCTCTAGATTTAATAACTTTGAATAACTTGAAATTTACTCTACAAATAAAGCTTTATTTGGGTATACTGGCTTAATATCTTAATCTTATAGGGCTATCTAACACTACTAAACTTTCCTTCGAGGATTATCAACTCCCACTTTTTGACGTTCTGCAAGGCTTTGCTGAGGTTGCAAGCTAGCTGCTGAAAACAATTCTTTATATGGTGTTTGCTCTAAAGCATTTAAAAGCATGCTTGCCATTGCTATAGATAAATCCACATAATTTAATGCGGTAATTTCTTCAGCAAAATTTTCCTGTTTTTGGCTTAAAATGTCCTGGGCGCAATTAGTATTAGCACTCCTTGCAGCAGCAGGGTCTAACTTTATTTGAGAGTTTTCAAAGCAGTTGGCATTCTCACCAGCAATTAAAGAGCTAAAGCTGCCACTTTTAAGAGCATCAATGGGGAAAAATAAGGGTGGAATTTTTTTCTTTGTATTTTTTAAATAATCTCGACAAGCTAATAATAAGACTTCTAATTGCTCAATTAATTTAGTTGGGATTAAAATCAAATCATATTGAAGCTTAGTGTAAGTTATTTCTGCAAAAAAAATAGGAATATTTATTTGAAGAAAAGTAAATAAAGCTTTATCTAAAGCGCTAGGATTTTTTGCTTGGAGTATTAAAGCTTGTATTGCTTGAATATATTGGGGCTCACCAAATTTACAAGACAAAAAATCATTAAATAATTTAGAATATTCTTCTGGGCTTGAGAATTTATAAGATTTAAAAATATATGAAGCTATTTTGCCAAGTAATTTTTCTAAGATTAATTTAATTAAAAAATCATTTCTAGCCACAAGCTTTTTATACGCCAAATAATCAAAATCATCCTCCGATTCGGCTTTAATTAAATGGGTAGCTGTTGGATTATCTGGACTTAGGCTTTCATCAACTTTATCAATATCATATATAGGTTCAATTACATTTTTTAATCTAGCATAAAGCTCAGTGTAAGAGCGGTTTGTAAAAATTAATTTTTTTTTTGGCATAAGACGTTTATCTTTACTAGTTAATAATCTAAAATATATCAAATTCTATATCGACGACTTACCACAAACTATATCAACTAAAGTAATCACTTATCTAATAACTAAGCATATTAAATAATATAGCTATTTTTTTTAAATACAGTTAAATGGTGCCGATGGCCGGACTCGAACCGGCACAGCCAATAGGCCACTACCCCCTCAAGATAGCGTGTCTACCAGTTCCACCACATCGGCTAAAATTTTATTTTTTTTGCTGCGACTCGCTAACTTCTACATCTGCATCCGCCGCTGCACTAGTATTGTCTGCAACAGTGGTTGACTGCGAGCTTAGCTCATTGGTGCTCATGCTAGGCAATTGCGGAATAAGCTTTTGAATGTCTTCAATAATCGAGCCATTATTGTTTTGCTTTGAAAGCATAAGTGTCAAACTTAGGCTAGTTATCGCAAAAGCTACAGCCACTACTGCCGTTAATCTGGTTAAAAAAGCACTACTACCATGGCTTCCAAATACTGTGCCAGAAGCGCCTGAACCAAAAGCTGCACCAGCATCTGCGCCTTTACCGTGCTGAATTAATACTAAACCAATAATAGTAAAGGACAATAATATATGTAAAAATAAAACTAACTGAATACTCATCTACCTTCCTACGAACAAAGTGCAATAAAATCTGTGGCATCTAGCGAAGCTCCTCCAACAAGGGCCCCATCAATGTTAATTTCAGCAAAAAACCTGTGAATATTTTCTGGCTTCACGCTACCCCCATATAATACAGGTATTTTCATGGAAAACCTATCCTTAATCAAGGCATGCATAGCATTAGCAAGCTCAGGGGTGGCACTGGAGCCAGTACCTATAGCCCATACAGGCTCATAGGCTATTATTAAGTTGGTTAAGTCCGCGCTTTCTAGCGCTTGTAATTGCTCCAAGACTACTTGCTCACTATTGCCCGCTTTCTTGTCCTGCGCAGATTCACCTACACAAAATATAGGAAGCATACCATGGGCTTGTACTTGGGTTAATTTAGCCGATAAAGTTGCATTCATTTCAGCAAAATATTCCCGGCGCTCACTATGGCCCACTATAACATAGCTACAACCTAAGTCTTTAAGACTTGCAGCGGCAACTTCGCCGGTAAAGGCACCAAGGGGTTTATCTGAGCAATTTTGGGCACCAATTTTCAAATTACAATCAGCGCTAAGTTTTAGCAAATCTGGTATATGAATAAACTGGGGACACAAAATTGCTTGGTGTTTTAAATTAGCAGCTTGGGGCACCAATTTCTGCATAAAGCTGTGCAGCATTTGTTGGCTACCATGCATTTTCCAATTACCCACGACTATTTTTTGCATACTCCATCCTTGTATTGAGTATTATATTGCCTGAAACTCGTTTTTTATCACACCACTAATTTCATCAGCCACTTGTTGTAATTGAGCCAAATCTTGCCCCTCAACCATAATACGCACTAAAGGTTCAGTTCCAGAATTTCGCACAAAAATACGTCCTGTAGTTCCTAATTGCTGGCGCATGGCTTCAATAACATTTTGAACTGGGGCAAAATTTAAATCAAAATCATTGCTAATTGGTATATTAATTAAAACTTGGGGGGTTTTTTTAAAAAATTCCCGCAGCTCAAATAAAGTTTGCCCAAATAGCTGAATTGCGGCTAAAACTTTTAGGGCTGCAATAATTCCATCTCCAGTTGAATGATTATTAGCACATATAATATGTCCTGAGGGCTCACCACCTAATAGCCATTGACGGTTAAATAATGCAGCTTGGATGTGTCTATCCCCAACACTCGTGCGAGCAAAAGGTAATCCTAAATCTTTTACGGCTTCCTCTAGGGCTAAATTGCTCATAAGAGTGCCTACAACACCGCCCACATCATAACCTAATTGCAAATATGCTCGCACAATAATTAATAAAAGATCATCACCATCTAAAACATTGCCAGCATGGTCCACCATCATAACTCTGTCGCCATCACCATCTAGCGCTATACCAATATCTGCTTTAAATTCTCCAACTTTGGCAATAATTAATTCTAAATCAGTAGCGCCACAATCTTTATTAATATTTAAGCCATCGGGAGTCGAGGCAATATTAATAACTTCAGCTCCTAATTCTTTAAACACATTAGGCGCCACATAATAAGTAGCACCATTGGCACAATCTAATACTATTTTTAAGTTTTTAAGGTTCAAACGCGAGGGAAATGTGCTTTTACAAAACTCTATATATCTGCCGGCAGCATCGTTAACCCGCTCAGCCTTGCCAAGCTTTTGGGGCACAACTGTGCTCATAGGTTTATCGATGTAGCTTTCTATTTCTAATTCAAGCTCATCGGAAAATTTAACGCCTTTGGGGGTGAAAAATTTAACACCATTATCAAGATAAGAATTGTGAGAGGCACTTATAACTATACCTGCATCTGCTTGTAAGGTCTTAGTTAAATAAGCAATGCTAGGTGTGGGCATGGGGCCTAATAACTTTACATTTACTCCCGCTGCCACTAAACCTGCCTCTAGTGCTGATTCAAACATATAGCCAGATATACGGGTGTCTTTGCCAATGATAACTGTGGCTTGTTTGTTTTTAGATAAAACAGCACCAATTGCCCAGCCTAATTTTAAAAACCAATCGGCTGATATATGTGCCTTGCCTACTTTACCGCGAATGCCATCAGTGCCAAAGTAGCGTTTTTTTATTTGCATAAATTATCCTCTCAACACTGCAACTACTTTTAGCGCTTGTGCGGTTGCTAATACATCATGGACTCTTATTATATCAGCACCTTTTATATATGCTAGTACTTGGGCACCTAAACTACCGTATAAACGATCTTCTATTGGCAGCTGTAAAATATTACCAATAATGCCCTTGCGCGACAGTCCAACTAGCATTCTACAACCTAAGCTATTAAAATAATCTAGGTTTCTAAATAAAGTTAAGTTATTCTCAAAGGTTTTACCAAACCCAAATCCTACATCAATAATAATATTACTAAGATTTATTCCCCTGGCAAGGCAAGCTTCTATTCTTTCACTTAAAAAAGCATAAACCTCGGTTAAAATATCAGCATAATGTGGATTAATTTGCATAGTGCTTGGATCATTTTGCATATGCATCAAACACACATCACATTGATGTTCAGCTACAACCTCAATAGCTCCTGGAAGCTGTAAGGCGCGCACATCATTAATCATATTAGCGCCATTTGCTAAAGCTAACTGCATAAGATTTGCATTAGAGGTATCTATTGAAATAGAAATGCTTAAGTGGGGAGTTATTTTTTTAAGGGCTGGCAGCACTCGTTTTATTTCTAATTCACTTTCCACAAAGCTGGCATACGGCCTTGTCGACTCGCCTCCTAAATCAACTATATCAGCGCCTTCAGCCTGCAAATCTATGGCACGCTCTAAAACAGCATCTATAGTTACTCTAGCATTTGGGTAAAATGAATCTGGAGTTAGATTTAAAATACCCATTATTTTAGCATTCATGGTTGAATTAAGCCTTCAAACTTTTCAACCAGTGTAACTAAAAACCTAAAAGAGGCCAAGTCTTAGCTACACTTATCTTTAGCTCTAGAATAAGCAAGTTTATTCTATAACGGTAGACAACACCGTACCATCGGCAGCAGCATCATCACCCTTAGGCTTTTTGGAATTATCATCAGCCGCCGGAGCACTAGGATCATTTGGCGCTTGCATATCTACAGATTCCCAGCCCTCAGGTGGATTAGGCTTTTTACCTTCCATTATTTGATTTATTTGCTTTTGATCTAAGGTTTCATATTTTAGTAAACTACTAGCCATAGCATGTAAAATATCTAAATTTGCCTCCAAAATTAAATAAGCACTCTTATAATTTTTATCTACTATCTTCTTAACCTCTTCATCAATAGCTCTGGCAGTATGTTCAGAAACTTCTTGATTTTTACTCATGCTTTGCCCTAAAAACACTTCGCTATCTTCTGTGTTGTAAGCAAGCGGGCCTAAAGCTGACAGGCCCCAACGCGTTACCATATCCCTACATATTGCAGTGGCACGTTTAATATCATCTGAAGCACCTGTGGTTACTTTATCTTTACCAAAGATAAGCTCCTCGGCTATACGCCCCCCAAACAAACTTGCAAGTTCTGACTCTAACTGAATTAAGCTTTTACTAAAAGCATCGCGCTCTGGTAGGAACATAGTTACCCCAAGAGAGCGTGCCCTTGGAATAATAGAAACTTTATAAACTGGATTACCAGCTGGAACTTTCAAACCAACTATTGCATGTCCAGACTCATGGTACGCTGTTAGTGATTTTTCATCTTCGCTCATGACTATAGAAGGTCGCTCTACACCCATAATTATTTTATCTTTAGCTTTTTCCATAAGGCTCATATTAATCACACGACTATTTTCACGTGCAGCAAATAATGCCGCCTCATTTACTAAATTTGCCAAATCAGCCCCTGAAAATCCTGGCGTGCCTCGCGCTAAATCCCGCACAATCACATCATCTGCTAAGGGTAATTTGCGCATATGTACTTTTAAAATTTGCTCGCGCCCGCGAATGTCTGGCAGTGACACAAGCACTTGTCTATCAAAACGTCCAGGGCGTAATAATGCTTGGTCTAATACATCTGGTCTGTTAGTGGCTGCAATAACAATAATTCCTTCATTACCTTCAAAACCATCCATTTCAACTAATAATTGGTTTAAAGTTTGCTCACGCTCATCGTGGCCGCCGCCAACACCTGCACCTCGGTGGCGCCCAACAGCATCAATTTCATCTATAAAAATTATGCAAGGAGCATGTTTTTTGGCCTGCTCAAACATATCGCGAACTCTAGAAGCTCCAACACCTACAAACATTTCCACAAAATCAGAACCAGATATGGAGAAAAATGGCACTTTAGCTTCACCTGCAATAGCTTTAGCTAATAAGGTTTTACCAGTTCCTGGTTGTCCTACCATGAGAACTCCACCCGGCATTTTGCCACCCAAGCTATGAAATTTACTTGGATCACGTAAAAAATCTACCAACTCAACTACTTCTTGTTTTGCCTCATCTACACCAGCTACATCTTTAAACGTTACCGTAACTTGATCTTCGCTCATTAAGCGGGCACGCGAGCGACCAAAGGACATAGCACCGCCGCGCCCGCCTCCGCCTTGCATTTGGCGCATAAAGAAAATCCACACGCCTATAAATAATATAATAGGGAACCAACTAATAAATATATGCATAAGTAAACTTTGCTGCTCTGGCTGTTTACCAAACACTTGTAAATCATATTCAGATATCCAAGTATCGATACTTGTTTGCGCTGGAGACACAGGAGATATAGTAGAAAAAGACTCACCGCTACTAGTTATGCCATTTAGTTCACGATTGTCTATCGTAACTTGCTTAATATCTCCGTCTTGCATTTTTTGAACGAATTCAGAGTAACCTAACTTGCGTGGTTGCGCATAGTTTGAACCAAAGTTACTAAATACTGATAGCAATACTAATGCGATTACTACCCAAAGTATTAAATTTTTAACAATATCGTTATTCAAGAGACACCTCTTTGCAGTTTGCGTAAAGGTGAGCCCAGTGGCTCACATTTTAATTTGACCAATTAGCTTTATGCTACCATAACTAGTCACTTAGCACATTTAATTTTAAGACATTTAGCCTATCGGCAGAAGTTAGAGTGAGCTTAAGCGCATAAAATCATTCCTTACTTATATAATGGCACAAAACTAAGTTTCAAGGAGCTCATTACTATATAAAGATAAAATCATTTTTTTATTTTTGCTAATAAATAAATTTCTTTTGACTCTTTGCGTGAAGATTTAGGTTTTATGCTTAATACACGCTGATATTGACTTTTTAATTCAGTATAATATTCATTAAAATCAGAACCTTGAAACACTTTAACTAAAAAATTGCCTCCAGGTTTTAAATATAATTTAGCAAAATCTTTAGCTAACTCAGCCAAGTACATGGACTTGGGTTGGTCTACATGGCGATTACCTGACATATTGGGAGCCATATCTGACATAACTAAGTCAACTTGGTTACCCCCTAGTACATTTATTAAATCATCTAGTGCTTGCGTTTGTGTGAAATCGCCTTGAATACAAGTTACTCCAGGTATAGCTTCCATTGGCAAAATATCTAAAGCTATGATTAGTCCTGAAGACTTTATTAGATTAGCTGCAGCTTGGGCCCAGCCACCAGGAGCTGCGCCTAAATCAACTACGCTAACTCCTGGCTTTAAAATTTTTTCCTTGGCATTTATCTCTAATAATTTATAAACAGCTCTACTACGATAACCTTCACTTTTAGCAAGCTGAGTATATTGATCATTACGCTGGCGCAACAACCAACTACTAGAACTTTTAGACTTAGACATATTCCACAGAATCAATTTCAAAAGAATTAATACCGCCTGGGGTACTAATATCTACGATATCACCGGCAACTTTACCAATTAAGCCGCGAGCAATAGGAGAATTAAAAGATAATTTACCTTGCTTAATATCTGCTTCATCATCGCCCACTATTTTATAGCTTAATTGAGCATCAGTTTCAGTGTTAATAATGCTAACTGTACAACCAAAAATAACTTTACCATTATTAGGAATAGTGCTCACGTCAACTATTTGGGCATTGGCTAATTTAGACTCTATTTCATGAATTCGGCCTTCAATAAAAGACTGTTGTTCCCGGGCAGCATGATACTCGGCATTTTCTTTTAAATCCCCATGCTCACGGGCGGTGGCTATATCTTCAATAACCTTAGGGCGTTGCACACTTTTTAATTCATGCAATTCACGACGCAAATTTTCTGCGCCATCAACTGTCATTGGTACACGATCAGCTGTCATAATAATTCAACCTTAACTTAATTTAATTTATATTGGGGTAAAACGTATTTTTTATGGATTTAGATGGATTTAAACAGCTTCTTCAATTAACTCACGCATTTGTTGAATAGCTTTGCGTTCTAATTGACGAACTCGCTCCTTTGAAATCTGCATTTCTTCGGCTAAATCTGCTAATGTAGCTTTCATTCCCTCTCCTTGCAACCAGCGACATGTTAATATTCTTTGAGAGCGCCCATCTAATTTAGCAAATACTTCACTAAATTTATCTTGTGCCATATTATCCCAATCACCAGATTCTACCGTTGCAAGTGGAGAAGCATAAACTGACTTATCTTCTAAATATTCAACAGGAGCAAAGGTTTCATCATTTTCTTGCTCTGGCAAATCAAAAGCTACATCTGCGGTATATAACCTGGCTTCCATTTGTTCAACTTCTTTAGCTTTAACTCCCAAATCCTGAGCTATTACTTCTCGCTCTGCGACACTTAGCCATTCAAGGGTTTTTTTCTTAGAACGCAGCTTAAAGAATAATTTACGTTGAGCCTTAGTGGTCGCAATCTTAACTACCCGCCAATTACGTATTACAAATTCATTAATTTCTGATTTTATCCAATGCATGGCAAAGGTTACTAAGCGCACGTCTTTTTCGGGAGTGAATTTTTTTACCGCCTTCATCAGGCCCACAGTACCTTCTTGAATCAAATCACCTAAATTCAAGCCATATCCTAAATAGCCTTTAGCAACTCTTACCACATAACGTAAATGGGACAGCACTAGCTTTTGCGCCGCTTCAAGGTTATTATTATCTTGTAGGTCTTGAGCTAGGGCAAACTCTTCTTCTTTGCTCAATAAAGGCACTGAGCTGGTGTATTGAATATAGCTTTCAATACTGCTAGCACTAGCATTGCTGGCAATAATTGGAAATTTCATTCTCTGTTGCATCTACACGCCCCCACGATTTTTGCATAATAAGCACCATATATGTGCAAATATTTATGTTTCAAGTATAAACAAAATAAGCTTGGGCTACAACAAGCTCTTTTCAACTAATCGGGCCGCAAGCGTTTTCTAAGGATAAACATAGCCAAAATATTAGGTAAAGCCATAAGAGCGCTGGCAAGATTAGCCAAAGACCAAGCTCTGTTTAAATCAACTAAAGCTCCAACAAAAACTACCCCAATAAAGCAAATTCTATAGGGCAAGATTATTTTAACCCCAAAAATGTACTCTAGACACTTTTCTCCATAGTAACACCAGCCAAGCATGGTAGTAAAAGAAAATAAAATCAGGCCAAAGACCACCACCCAAGAAAGATTAGTATTAGCACCACTAAAAGCTTTTATAGCTAAAGCCGAGCCTTTTAATAACGAGCCATCTAAGTTTGTACTTCCAAGGACATCAGTTACAGCAAGCACTAAGCCGGTAATTGTGCAAATAACTAAGGTGGAAAAAAATACGCCAAAAGCTGCAATTAAACCCTGGTTATGAGGGCTATTAGTGCGCGCGCTCGCTGCTGCTATAGACAAAGAGCCAAGCCCGGCTTCATTAGCAAAAATACCGTATTGCACCCCATTTTGTATCGCCATTAATAAAGTAGAGCCAACAAAAGCCCCAGCAGCTGCTTGGCCAGTAAAAGCTGAACTTATTATTAAAAAAAATGCATAAGGGATCTTTGCGTAAAAGTAGATAAGAACATAAAGCCCGGAAATTATATAGCACAATGCCATCAAAGGCACTAAAAAACCGGCAACCCTACCAATACTTTTTACGCCACCAATTATAGCCGCACCTGTAATTAAGGTTAATCCCATGGCACTTACGCCAGGGTTGATATTAGTTGTATAGGTGATAGCATCTACGACTGAATTAGATTGTACCAAACACCCAATACCTAAAGCTGAAATTGCCGCCAAAAATGCATAAGTTAATGCTAAACCTTTATAGTTAACGGCATTTTTTAATACATACATTGGTCCCCCTGACATAAGACCAAGGGCATTTTTTTCACGATACTTAATGCTTAAATAGGACTCAGTATAGGCTGTGGCCATACCTAATAAAGCCATAAGCCACATCCAAAAAAGCGCACCAAAACCGCCAACAGCCACAGCTGTTGCAATCCCTGTAATATTACCTGTGCCAATAGAACCTGCTAACGCTGTCATTAATGATTGAAATGGCGATAAATCTCCCGAATCAGCTGCGCCTTTAATAAAGACTAAGCGCAAAGATTTACCAAATTGGCGAAATTGCACGGCGCGCAATTGAATGGTTAATCCCAATCCTAACAATAATAACATTAATGGAAGTGGAAATTGCCACAAAAAATTTTGGATAATGCCAATTACTTCAAACATCTATATCCTATTTTTTTATTTTTTTTTAAATAAGTCGCGCATTGAATAAAGTCCAGGTGGTTGGTAGACGAGCCATTTTGCAGCCTGCAAAGCGCCATCTACAAATACCCCACGATTATGGGCTTTATGTTTTATTTCTATAGTTTCAAAATCATTATAAAATTTAACTACATGCTCCCCTACTGATGCATCGTCACGAATACTTACAATATCAACATTAGCCACTTCAGATGGGCGCTGATTGCCTATAACTTGGGCTAATAATTTTGCCGTGCCACTTGGGGCATCCTTTTTATCTTTATGGTGTAAATCAGTAATTTCCACATGCCAATGCTCATCAAACAAAGGAGTTATGGTATTTAGGGTTTTTTCAACCATACAAATCCCCATACTCATATTAGGTGCAAAAAAAACAGGAATATTTTTTGCACAGGCTCTAATTTGTTCAATTTCAGTAGCGCTAAAGCCTGTTGTGCCAATTACTATAGGTATTTGTTGTTGCTCGCAGCTAGCAATGTGAGCCAGGGTGCCCTGCGGCAAAGTAAAATCTATTAAAACATCACAATCTAAGGCTAAATCAGCACTAAAAGCTGTAGTTTCTAGCGGGTAGTCTAGAAATTTTTTATTTGCCAGAGCATGTCCTGGACGTAGCAGTAATAAGCTTACTTGCAATTTAGAGTCAGCAAAAGCTTTAAGAGCTAACTGCTGCCCCATCCGTCCAGTAATGCCAGTTATGGCTATTTTGGTCAAAACTTCATCTCTTCAAAAAAAGATTTAACACTTTGGAGCCAACCTTTTTCTTTAGGAGAATGCTTATTGGAAGCCAAACAAGATTGCTCTAACTTTTCTAATAATTGTTTTTGCTCTTTAGTTAAATGTACTGGAGTTTCTAGCACTACCTTACAAAAGCAATCGCCTTTATGCCCGCCACGCAAGCTTTTAACTCCTTTGCCACGTAATCTAAACAATTTACCTGTTTGCGTTTCTGGAGGAATTTTCAAGCGGACGCGCCCTTCAATGGTTGGTACTTCTATCTCACCACCTAAAGCTGCAGTTGCAAAACTTATCGGTATATCACAATAGATATCGGCGCCTTCGCGCTTGAAGATCTCATGTTTTTTAACTGATATTTCCACATACAAGTCACCCGCCGGGCCGCCATTAGGCCCTGCCTCGCCTTCGCCTGCCAAGCGGATTCTATCGCCATCATCCACTCCTGCTGGCACTTTTATAGATAAAGTTCTAGTGCCTTCGGTGCGACCTTGACCATAACAAGTATTACATTTGTCTCTAATTGTTCGACCTTGGCCATTACAAGCAGGACAAGTTTGAGATACAGCAAAAAAACCTTGTTGAATACGCACTTGGCCTTGGCCATGACAAGTATCGCAAGTAACAGGTTTGGCGCCTTTTTTACCCCCACTGCCATCACAAGTCTTACAAGCAACTAAAGTGCGAATTTTAATTTCAACTTCAGTACCTTTAATGGCTTCTTCGAGATTTACTTCAAGATTATATCTTAAGTCAGAGCCAGCTGGAGCTCGGTGGCCACCACGGCCTCGCGCACCACCGCGCCCTCCGCCAAAAATATCTCCAAAAATGTCTCCAAAAATGTCTTGAAAGTCAGCATTATTAAAGCCTGCGCCACCTGCAGCATCCACACCTTCATGACCATAAGCATCATATGCTTTGCGCTTTTCTGGAGTAGACAATACTTCATAAGCTTCGCTTATCTCTTTAAATTTAGTCTCAGCCTCTGGCGATGAATTTTTATCAGGATGATATTGGCGCGCAAGCTTTCGATAAGCCTTTTTAATCTCAGCCTCGTCCGCTTGTCTACTTACTCCTAATAATTTGTAATAATCTTGCTTTGCCATTTTATATTTCTCTTATTTAAAGCTAAAGCCTGGGCAAGACCAGGCTTTAGTGTGGATACTAATGTAGTTTACTATTTCTAGCTCTTACTTTTTATCTTCGTCTTTAACCTCTTCATAATCAGCATCAACTGCATCTTTATCAGTTGTACTATCATCAGAGCCAGCTTCAGACTCGGCGCTAGATTCACTTGCGTACATTTTTTCAGCAAGCTTAGAAGAAACTTCAGTTAATGCTTGAGTTTTGGCTTCAATATCAGCTTTATCCTGGCCTTGCACAGCCTCTTTTAAAGCACTAATTGCTGCATTTATTCTGGTGCTTTCTTCTTCAGTTAAGTCTTTAGCATCTTTTAGCGCTTTTTCGCTAGCATGAAGCATAGCATCTGCTTGGTTTTTAGCACTAATTAGCTCTTGAAATTTTTTATCTTCCTCAGCATGCGCTTCGGCATCTTTTACCATTTTATCAATTTCTGATTCAGATAAGCCGCTAGAAGCTTTAATAACAATTTTTTGCTCTTTGTTAGTAGCTTTATCTTTAGCAGATACACTTAAGATTCCATTGGAGTCCATATCAAATGCTACTTCAACTTGAGGTGTGCCTCGCGGTGCTGGTGGAATTTCACTTAAATCAAACTGTCCTAACAATTTATTAGCCTCAGCTTGTTCGCGCTCACCTTGAAACACCCGAATAGTAACAGCAGTTTGGTTGTCTGTAGCGGTAGAAAATATCTGGGTTTTTTTGGTTGGGATGGTGGTGTTTTTTTCAATAATTTTAGTCATCACACCTCCCATAGTCTCAAGACCTAAAGATAATGGCGTAACATCTAATAACAATACATCTTTCACATCACCTGAGAGTACACCAGCTTGCAACGCCGCGCCCATAGCTACAGCTTCATCTGGATTAACATCGCGTTTTGGCTCGCGCTCAAAGAAGTTTTTTACCGCTTCTTGCACTTTAGGCATACGGGTTTGCCCACCAACTAAGATAACCGCATCAATTTGACTGGCAGACTTGCCTGCATCTTTAAGCGCTATTTTACATGGCTCGATAGTGGATGTAATTAAGTCTTCCACTAAAGACTCAAGCTTAGAGCGAGTGATTTTTAAATTTAAATGCTTAGGACCACTAGCATCTGCTGTGATATATGGCAAGTTAATTTCAGCTTGCTCGCGTGAAGATAACTCTATTTTAGCTTTCTCAGCTGCTTCTTTTAATCTTTGCAGAGCAATAGAATCATTAGAAAGATTTACCCCTGAGCTTTTTTTAAATTCAGCGACTAAATAGTCAATTAGGCGCATATCAAAATCTTCACCGCCTAAGAAAGTATCACCATTAGTTGCTAATACCTCAAATTGATGCTCACCATCAACTTCAGCGATTTCAATAATAGACACATCAAAAGTTCCACCACCTAAATCATAAACTGCAACCACGGAGTCACCTTTAGCTTTATCCATGCCATAAGCTAAAGCTGCAGCAGTTGGCTCATTAATAATACGCTTAACTTCTAAACCTGCTATTTTACCAGCATCTTTAGTAGCTTGACGTTGAGAGTCATTAAAATATGCAGGCACAGTAATTACTGCAGAAGTAACCGGATGGCCAAGATAATCTTCAGCAGTTTTTTTCATTTTAATTAAAACTTCAGCAGAAACTTGTGGGGGAGCTAATTTTTCGCCATTAACTTCAACCCAAGCATCATTGTTATCAGCTTTAACTATTTTATATGGCACAATGTCCATGTCTTTTTTAACTATATCGTCTGTAAATTTGCGCCCAATAAGACGCTTAATTGCAAACAAAGTATTTTGCGGATTGGTAACGCGCTGATTTTTAGCCGTTACACCAATCAGTTTCTCACCTTCTGCATAGGCAACTATGGAAGGTGTAGTTCTATCGCCCTCACTATTAGGGATTACTTTTGCCTTACCACCTTCAAGTACTGCAACGCAAGAGTTGGTAGTACCTAAATCAATTCCAATTACCGACATATTTATTCTCCAATTCAAAAATCTTTTTAGCTAACAACTATATGTGGTTCAAATTATAAGTTTCAAGTAATTAGCAAATATTTAACTAACTATACCTGCAATTACAACTATTTAACCTTAACTTGCATTTTTAGACACTATGACTCGCGCCGGGCGCAGCACCCTATCATGAATTAAAAAGCCAGACTGTACAACCTCTATGACTATATTTGCCTCAAATTCATCAGTTTCTTGCGCAGTTAATGCTTCGTGCTGTTTTGGGTCGAATTTTTGATTGATAGGATTTAAGCGTACCATGCCGTATTTAGCTAAAATATCTAACATTATTTTATACGTCATATTAATACCCTCTAGCATTTTACTTTCAGCTGTATCTTGTTCTGAAAGCTCTAATGCGCGTTCAAAAGAATCCACTACATCTAATAATTCTTTTGCAAACTTTTCATTAGAGTATTTATGAGCATTTTCTAGCTCGACTACGCTGCGTCGGCGCATATTTTCCGCTTCAGCATGAGCCCGTAGCATTTTGTCATTTGCTATATCCAACTCAGCTTGGGATTTTTCTATTTGTTTTTGTAATTTTTCTACATGCTCTGGCCAATTTATATCTTCTTGCAAGATTTGCTCTACATTAGCCGCCATATTTGTTTCTTCAGTATCTTTTGCCACTTTATCTGCCCCTAAAACTTCTGGTTCAACATTTATGATATATTACTGTTGGTATCTATATAAGGGCATAATAACTGGTTTCAAGATTGGATCCAAGACTGATTGTCTTAAATAACTGATTAAGTACGGAATTAATTAATTTACTAAAACTAATTAATAGTTTTATAAAAAACATGGCCACACATATTAGTCGATCAATTAACTAATAATCTTTTGGTGCACTATATCTAAAAATATCTTACAAAAGCTTCTTAATTGATGTTCTAAAAATACTGATTAAAAAATTAAAGCACCTAAATTAAAATGCTTAAATTAAAATAAGCCTATAAACAATGCCAAGACTTTTTAGTAAATTATTAGTAGCAAGCTACTCTTAGTTACCCAAAATTGGGCATTTTGGGTAACTAAACTAAAATATTAATTATATTGCGAAATTATATTCGACAGTGTAACAATAGCCACCAATTAACCTAGGTCACAATATTATGAAGTCGTTTGCTACTATTGGTATTTTTGCAAAACCTAAAAGCACAGATGTTAAACATACTTTATGTGCCCTAATAGAATTTTTAATAAAACAAAAACATAAGGTTTTATTAGATAGGGATTATGTTGATCATAAATTTACCCATAAATTAGTCACACTTAGTTCAAGCGAAGAGATAACCAAATCAGCTAACTTGATTATGGTTGTAGGTGGTGATGGTAGCTTATTAAAAGCTGCGCGGATGGTAGCTGCTAGCTCTATTCCAGTAGTAGGAATAAATAGAGGTAAGCTCGGATTCTTAGCTGATATCGTGCCATCTAAATTAAAAGAAATTTTAGAACCAGTTTTAGCAGGAGAATATGTTGAAGAACAACGTGCACTCTTACAATTAACCATAAAACACAACAATAAAGTAAAATTACAAAATTTAGCTTTAAATGATATAGTATTATACAATAGTAACATAGCACGTATGTTAAGTTTTAAAGTTGCAATTGATGGTCAATATGTAATGCACCAGCGCGCCGATGGCTTAATTATTTCCACTCCCACAGGCTCTACTGGATATGCTATGTCTGGCGGTGGCCCTATTCTCTACCCCACTTTAGAGGCAATATCATTGCTGCCAATGTTTGCACATTCATTAAGTAGCCGCCCGATAGTAATTAATAATAATAGCAAAATAAATTTACAACTTGATACTGATGCCGAATTAAGTCCTAAAATAAGCTGTGATGGCC
>Ga0136604_1000138_pt1 | contig 41666 bp, 38 predicted proteins | sample AntRauFillE10628_FD_104928 | JGI IMG/M metagenome (GOLD analysis project Ga0136604, IMG submission 104928) | Saline lake microbial communities from Rauer Islands, Antarctica - Metagenome Filla E10 #628 | ecosystem: Environmental > Aquatic > Non-marine Saline and Alkaline > Saline | place...
AGAATTTGCAGTCGAATATGGACCAAATGCTCAGTACATCCCTCCTCCAATCCCACAAGAAAACACCTCGGAATTGAGCGGAAGTGAACTTGAAGAATATAAAAAAACGCAAGAACAAAACACTAAAAAATTCAACAGAATTCGTGAGCTCCGGGAGGAGTCTTTCCAAGTGTTTTTCCCTCTAAAAGTCGTGGGGGTAGGACTCGAGCAAGGTGAGTCACTTATTTACGATGGAGAAGCCTCCATTTATATCTATCCAAGCGCAGAAAAAGATCCTGCAATTATTATCCTCGCTGATGATATACAGATTAAAACATTAACAATCGAACCTTATACAATGGAATTTCAACAGACAACCTACCCTCTTGTGAATGGCCCTGAATGGGAACAAGTTCTCAAGCAGGCACAAGATATCTTTGAGAAATGGAAAACTGATGAGCAACAAGAATAAAGATAAAGGTCAAGGTGGATTTACGCTGATTGAAGTCATGATTGCCTTAGCGATCTTTTCTGTTTTCATAGCCGTTTATGTCACCTCTCAAGGCTACAATGTTGCTGACTCTGCTCAATTTAAACAAGAACTTAAGCTTAAGCAGCTTACAGAACTCAAAGTGAATGAACTCGTCATAAACCCACCAGACCTAACTGAAAGCTTAACTTTAACACCTCAAACTTCCGACTTTGAAGACTGGCCAAACTATAGCTATGCCGTTACCTACAAGAAATTCCTAATTCCGGATTTTAATAAAATCAAAGGAGGTGATCCTGAACAAAATCGCGAAGACGCTACCCAACAAAGACAAGTTGAAAAAAGAATCTATGAAACTGTAAAAGAGAATATGGAGCTTCTTCTTTGGCAAATTGAAGTCAAAGTCACAGATAAAACCACTCAAGAAAGCTATGTTGCCACCACTTGGATCTATAATCATAAAGCACAAGTAGAATTTGGGAGTTTCCAATGATTGTATGGAAAAACCCCAAAGGATTCACCTTAATAGAGGTTTTGATCTCGATTACAATTCTAGCTGTTATGATGGTCTATATTTTCAACCTTCTTGATAGCTCAACAAGAATGAAAGAAACCATAGTGGATGAAGATCGCGAATACTTGCAAGTACTAACCGCCCTCGAAAGGATGGCGCATGATTTCTCCCATATCTACTCGCCTCTTTATTTTTCTATTAAAAAGATCGATCGTAATACGAAAGGATTAGGAATCGCCGGAGAGCTTTTTCAAAATCAAGAAAATTCTAAAGCATATACACCGACAAGACAATTCCCTGAAGTATCGCAAGAGAACCTCCCTATACCACAAATTAAAAACGAATCACCGAGTGAAATAATCTTTTTCTCCAAGTCCTATAGACGCAAAGTTTATGATTCCCCTACCTCAAGCTTCAACTGGGTATCCTATAGGTTAAGAGACCTTCCTCCGGTTAAAGACTCCTTTGAAGAGCGTAATCCAGAACGAGCACAAACAAAGATGATCACCCGAGCAAGCTTCGCTAACGATCCCTATCGAACTGAAGTTGACTGGGAATCTAATCAAATAAAAGAGCATCCTTTATTAAAAGGCGTAAAAGACTTTGAGTTTTCATATTGGAATGAAGCGATACAGGACTACGTCAACCTTTTAAGACAAAATGCACTGAACCCTCTCTCTCCTCAACTTTTCAGGATCAAGTTCACCTGGATAAGTAAAACTGGAGATGAATTTAAATTCGAAAGAACTTTTCGTCCACTGTGGCCAAAGTTTGATCGACAAAAGCAAAAAACGGAACTGATAAAAGTTATGCAAGAAACAGTTAAAAGAAGAAGAGAGGCAGAAAAAAATAAAAGAGAAAATCAGAACCAAGGAGATAACAATAACTTCCAAGGGGGACCTCAGTAATGCTTCCAACAATAAAAGATGAGCGCGGGGTCGCTGTTCTCATGGTCATGACCTCTGTCGCTTTACTCGCTTTTCTTTTAAGCGATTTTACTTTTGAAACTAAAGTCAACAAACTTAAAATTTATAACAGTCAAGACAAATTCCAGGCCCGCTTGAATGCAGAGGCCGGTCTCAATTTCGCCATGTCAAAGCTTAGGATCTATCAGGAAGCCAGGAATCTTATAGAGACAAATGAGAATATAAAAAACATCGTCAAGCCTGCGCAAATTGAATCCGTTTTACTAGAGCCTTTTATTTACCCGATTCCCGATATGCCGAAGATGGATGCCTTGGCGAAGTCCGCACTTAACGATTTCCGAGAAAACACATTATTTCAAGGACAAGTAACAGTCACGATTAAGCCCGTCTCTGGTTTCCTCAATCCAAACAATATGCGAATTGCCCCCCCTGAACCAACGGCCCCTAAAGAAAACACATCGAATAAAAATGGAGATAGTCAATTTAGTCAAGACGGTGATAGTGAAAAATCACCAGAGCTTTATATGGAGGAAACCTTAATTACGACTTTGCGCCAAATTATGGAAGACAAGCGAGAATCAGATAGAGATTTTGATATAAAGTATGGAAACTTAGAACCGAGAATGCTTATTAAAGAACTAAAATATTATATTTCTGATAAGGATCTTTTTGATGATGCCGAGCGAGGAGAACTTGAATCGAATTATCTTTCTAAAGATATCCAACCAAAATATGCACCGCTTGCAAGCTTAGATGAGTTGTATCTACTCCTAGGTTGGCCCGATGAAATCGTAAAATTGATTGAAGATAAGCTTACAGTCCACGAAATTGCTGTCATTGCTGTTAATGAGCTCACTGAAGATCAACTCAAGATTTTATTCCCCGAGATCACCGATTTTCAAATTGAAGAGTTTTTTCGCTACAGAGATGGAGACCAAGAGCTTGGAGAAGAGGCCCAAGAGTTTAAGACGGCCGCTGAGTTTAAACAACTCATGGTTAATAGGCTTGGTGTCATGGATTCTCAAGGTTTTGATAAAATGAAAGACTTTGAAAAGGCCGGATTAAAAATTGGCGTTGCTGGAAAACTCTATAAAGTTACTTCTCGTGGATCAAAAGGAAGAGCTGATTATAATCTCGTCGCTTTTGTTGATATGCCCATAAAACCACAACCTGAGAAACCAGCAAAACCAGAGAACACACAAGTTTCTTCTAATCAACAGGGTGATCAAAGTGATCAAGGTGATGAAAAAAAAGAAAAAGAAGAAGACAAAATTGAGTATATGCTTCCAAGGGTTGTCGAAATCCAACTAGAATAGTCGGAGATAAAGAAATCCTAGTGAATATCATTTCAAAAAAACCACAAGTCTTCATTTTTGCGTTATCATAAAGACGTGTATTTTATCGAAAACGACACAGAGCGAGATTATGCGAATATTAGTAATTGACTTAGGTAGCTACGCCGTCAAATTCATTGAAACTATGGTCGAGCGAAAGGCCATTAAAATTCTCGACCAACACAGCGTTGTCTTAGAAAAAGTTCGTCCGCAGCTAAAAGGCATTGAAACTCGAGAAGAACTTCACTTTGCCATTATAAAAAGCTATCTAGAGACTAATGAGTTTGAAGGCAAAATTTACTTTCAACTCCCTGAAACTTTAACAACATCTCGTTTTTTAACTTTGCCCGTGTCTCAAAGACGAAAAGCTGAAATGATGATCCCTTTTCAGCTCGAAGAGAATCTTCCTTTTCCTTCTGGAAAGATACATACGACATCAAGTCTTAGTAAAATAAATAATAAAGAGACTAAAGCCGTTGTTAACATTGCGGAGCTTGACACTTTCGATGCTTATTATGAAGTGCTTAAAACAAAAGATATTATTCCTGCTGTACTTACATCAGAACTTTCTTGGATACACAGCTATGCATATGTGAATAACATAGATGGGCCAATCGCACTTATAGACTTTGGCCACGAAACAACGAAATGCTATTTTATTTATAATAAACAAGTTGTTTCTAATCATATTTCACATATTGCTGGAGACAGCATCGATGAAATGATCGCTCACACCTACTCCATAAATCCACACGAAGCTGTTCTTTATAAACATGAAAATTGTTTTCTATTAACAGAACAGCAATACGGTGGGGTTGACGAAGAGCAAGCTCATTTTGCCCGACTCATGAAACAAACACTGCAACCTCTTATACTAGAGCTCAAGCGTTGGGAGGTAGGTTTTCGTGTAAAGTATGGGCATCCGGTTGAAAAGATTCTTCTAACGGGGGGCTCAGCAAATATTCATAATGCTGCCAACTTTTTCACTCAAGTCCTAAACTTACCTGTTGAGGTTTTTAACCCATATAAAGATATGGAACTCACAGTGCCAGCAATCCCTAATCACAACCAACTAGGCTTTGGTCTGGTAAGTATGGCAGCAAAGGCGACATTATCAAAAGTCGAGATTGCTAACTTTCTTTATGGTCAGTACGCTTCTGATTACAACCAAAATATCCCCGTTTATTCAACAATGTTCATCGCAACAAGAGCACTCATAATATGTCTTCTCATCAGCTTCGTTCTTCTAGGTGAAAGATTCATATTTCTTAACCAGCAAGAAAACGAGATGGACAGAAGAGTAAGCCGAGAATCGATCCTAGAACGAAATGAAAGAGCAATGTTCCGGCGAGCACCAGAAAGATTACTGACCAAATATCAAAGTCAGAATCAGAAGATAGAACAAGAAGTCAGCATGATTAGCTCAGCACTCGAACTGAATGCTCTCACTCCCCTTGTACGTCTAAGTGAGCTTTTAAGTTCAAACGAAAATATTGACCTCATCTTTTTTAGAAGCCAGGATAAATTTGTAGAGGCCAAGTTTAAGAGTGAAGATATTAATGAATTAGAAACATTGAGAGATTTTTTACTTAACAGTGGCTTTTCTGAACTAAGTTCTGAAATAAATGAAAATGATAAGGTCTTAGAAGTTAGCTTCCGAGAGGATTCATAAATGTCGAAAATAGCAAATGTATTTAAATCAATGGACGAAACCATTTTCAAAGGTATTGAAGAAGTTAAGGCCCAGCCTGCAATACAAAAGTTTATTGACGAACTTAATGCTCGCTCTGAAGAGCAACAAAAAGTCATCAACCATTTACTGTCTATATTCGCAATTTTACTCCCTATTTTCATAACACTTTTCATATATTGGCAAAATGTCTCTCTGAAATCTGAAATTGAAACTCGACAGTTTATATTGAAAGAGGTAGCAGAAAACGCTAAAAAGAAGAACCAGCTCGACTTAACGGGAAGAAGTATTATAGGCCCAGGTGAAATCAGGGAGCTTTCGGATCTCCAGCGCCTGGTCCGCTCCTCTCTTAGCTCTAGAGGTGTTACACCTGACAACTTAACAGTGACGGACTTTTCTCAAGTTCAAGCAGGAGAAGGACTAACTCAAACCTCTGCAACATTAAATTTCTCGGGCTTCTCAACTCAAGAATTAACCGGTCTTTTTCAAGACCTAATCCAACGTCAAAAAGTTAAAATTTCGGCTATTCAGATAGAAAAGAAAGAACAAAAAAACCTCCTCGAGGGTAGTTTTCAGATTTATCATTTCTCTAAACTTGAAGAAGATGGTGAATAATATATGATTGCAAAGAAACAAGTTGCCCCCGATGTTCTCGAAGATCAAATCTATTCAAATGAAGGTTTTCCTCATCTGAAAATTCTCGTTATTGGATCATTGATGTTCCTCTTGGGAATATTGCTGAATTTCTCACTGCAGAAAAACATCAAAAATAGAATTGTAAGTGCCTTGGCTTCAAGTCCAACGTGCCCAATTCAATATAATGATCTAGGCGTGAAGCTTTTCCTACCCGAAATCCAACTTTCGAAAATAACAATCCCAGGAAGTTGCTTTCAATCACGGGAAGGATCTCTAAACTTTGATAGTATAAATCTCTTTATGAGTGGCATTAGTTTCTACCCGATTGGCCTAAAATTTGATGTCGATGTTTTCAGTGAACTGGCCGATTTTAAATCTACATTGTCTCTCGGACTACCTTCACCAATGTTTAAAATTCATAATTCAAGCTTAGATATGAAGTTAATTAATACACTTATAGACAGAGTTGGTCTGCTGAAAGGAGAGCTTGTTTTAGAGGCGCAAGGAAAGCTTGACGGATCATTTGTAGAGCAAATGAACCTAGTAATCCAAGCTAGAAAATTTTCTATGCCTTCACAATCAATAAACGGACTTAAATTGCCTACCCTTAATTTTGGGAAAGCCGCTGGCAAAATTCGTCTTGTTGACCAGAATCGAATCAACTTGGATGAATTTGTTCTCGGTAATGATAACTCGCCAATCATAGGTAAGCTCAACGGACAAGTAAGGCTTGACCAAACTAATATTAACAGTTCCCAACTTGATCTAAATGCACACTTAAAGTTTGCTCCTTCATTTATTGAAAGTTTCCCTATACTTAATTTCTTTTTAAATAATAAAGAAAAAACTGAAGACGACTTCTACAAGATTCAAATCACTGGTTTATTAGGCTCGCCAAACGTGCAATAGCAAATCTTTATCTTTTATGCTAAAACTCCCAGCATTGGGGGATATTTTGGAACACTCACAACTTATAAAACTACTTTCTCATAATCTTGAATTGCAACTAAAAACTCATCTCCCTAATAATGAGTTTTCAGATATTTCAACATATGGAGTTTTACCACCAGGAAAGTTATTCAGACCCTTGTTAGCAGCTTATACCTACGCGCATTATATGGGTAATCAGAGATTAAACTCTGAAATTTCTAATCCACGTTCTGCTATTTCTTACTTTTGCTCCGGCCTAGAGATTCACCATGCCTACACTCTCATGCATGATGATCTCCCTTGTATGGACAACGATGATATGAGACGAGGAAAAGCTTCGGCCCATGTAAAATATGGAGAATGGCGGGCATTATTGGCCGCTGATGGCCTAATAAATACCTCGTATTCATTATGGTCAAAAATGGACCACTCCAAAATGCAAACAATTCTACAACTCTCCTCTTGGTGCTTAGGCCCCAGAGGTCTCATACTCGGGCAAGCTTTTGATCTTAGTGAACAAATGAAAGAGAGTTTCGACAAGCTTATATGGACTCATCAACTAAAAACAGGAAGACTTATTCAGCTCTCAATTTTGGGAGCAGCATTACTCAGTGACCAAAATCAGTATAGTGAATACAAGATCTTGAGAAGATTTAGCGAAGCATTAGGTTTGGCCTTTCAATTAATTGATGATCTTACTGAACTCTGCGATGAAAAGCTCAGTGAACATGAGAAAGAAGTAAATCCTTGGCCTAAGAATTTCAAACAAACATATGAAAGAACATTAAGGGAACTCTCTAAGGTTGAAAACAACACAGATCTTTTAACGAGTCTCAAGCTTTCTAGATATTTTGGACAAATGGAACAGAAACTATCAGACAATGAAGATTTTGTTCTCAATCATTTGCAAAAAAATGCGACGCAATTAAGACCACTGATGTCGGTTCTTAAGAGACTCAGTCATTTCTAAGACACCTTGAAGGTGTTTTTTTGCCATCGCCAACTTTTCAATATCAAATTGAGGATTTTGCATAACTAACTTATCCTCTTCTGCTGAAATATTTTCTTCATTAAGGCTTTGTGATTGAGCGATTCCAGATAGCAATATCTTGGCCTTGGCCTCTTCAATGGTCAACTTTTCTTGGAATAGTAAGCGCTTGATAAAAAGAATTTTTTCTACATCATCGTAAGAGAAAAGCTTTTGACCTGATGATGAGGTAATTGGTGAAATCTGGTCAAACTCAGATTCCCAAAAACGAAGAACGTAGGGCTTAACACCAGTTAAGCCACAAGCCTCATCCATCTTGAAATGAGATTTTTGCGGAAGTTTAATCATAAGACACCAATCTAGTAATGATCGTCGTTATCTGAATCCGATGAATCATCAGTATTCGACATAAAAGAACTTAAGGCACGTGAACTTCCCTCTTTAGCAGGTAAGGATGTGTCTTCTTTTCCTTTTTCATCTAGTCGATGAGCATATCGTGCCGTAACGTCTTCTTTTAAAACCTGTGAAGGCTTAAAAGTAAGAACTCTGCGTGCAGAGATATCCATCGCCTCGCCAGTTTGCGGGTTACGACCTATGCGAGTAGATTTATCTCGAATCGAGAAATTTCCAAAACCAGAAATTTTGACCTTTTCACCGCGAGAAAGAGTGTCTTTGATAACGTGAAAGACTAGGTCTACAAGATCAGCAGCTTCTTTTTTAGAAAACCCTGCTTCCTTATATACCCTCTCTACGATGTCGGCCTTGGTGAGACTCATAACCTTCCTCCATGAAAACTAGTCTAAGGCGAAAATCCATTTATATTAATAGGTTAGCAAAGAACCCCATTTGAATCCATCATAAAGTGCGAAAAAAACAAAAAAAATTGGTCAGAGACTCTTTTTGAGGTCCCCTGACCAGACTGATGATTTTGGTCGGTTTAATATGGAGTAGAGTTAAGAAGGTTTTTTGCTTTTTCGCTTCTTAGCATTCTGCGCATGCTCTTTCTCCACTCTTTTACGTTGCTCAATCTTTTCCTTATCTTTCTTTTTCATCCACTCAGAGAGTAAGAGATCAACTTCATCCAACTCCTCAAGCAGTTTTTTTTCTATCAGTGTTTTGGACTTAGCAATTTTTTTATATTCTTTAAGTTTTGCCGTCTCCTCTTTAATAAGAAGTTGTCTTTTTTCGACTTCATCTTTCGTCATCCTATAAATAGGCATGTCAGCTAAATAGTCGCTAAATGTAAATTTTTTCTTCTCGAGATAATCGACAAAACTTTTTCTGTTTTTTGATTTTGTGGCCTGATCATAGTGCTTTTCTTTAATAAAGCGGATGATCTCGTTATGCTGACGCAATCTTTTTTCATACTCTTCACTTAAAAGCTCGTAACGTCTCTTAACGACCCTGAGTCTCTCGCCCGTAAAGAATTCAATAATCTCTTCAGGTTTCTCAAAAATCCGCACGCCTCGTTCACTAATCAATGTATAGTTAGGTACGAGCGAACTTGTGGTCCCCATGGCCTCCTGAACCTCTTTAAGACTTGGGTTATGACCTCTTTTAAAGAGAAGCTCAATACTGACATCGTTGTTGACTGAGGAGTCTATAAAGTCCTTGAGAAAGTCATTCTCTATGTGTTTCGTAAGGTACTTATAAGTTTTAGTTGCATCATAATTTTTGGGAAGCTCAGTGATAAAAATTTTGTCACCTTTTTTCTCAAAACGCATGCTGAAAATATAACGTCCACGCTTATCTCTCTCTATCGTATGACTATATCCATGAACGTAAGGTTTGAGCTTTCGAGGTTTTCCCTTGGCAAGCATTTCTTTTATTGAACGTATAATTTCTTTGTGATGAAAACTAGGGATAACTGAAGAAAAACCAGTCCCAATTCCTTCTGCTCCATTAAGAAGCATCAAAGGAAGCTTAGGCAGTAACGCTTCGGGTTCCATCACTTTTTCATCGTAATTTGGAACCATATTGACCTGATTCATATCATCAAACAAAAGATACTGTGCAACCTTGCCAAGTTTACATTCAATGTACCTACTGGCGGCCGGCTGCGTTTCCATTCTTTCGCCAAAATATCCTTTTTTATCTATTAAGGGGTAATTATTTGCAAAAGTATAATCTTGCGCCATATTTACAATAGCAGACTCGACAGAAGCCGGACCGTGAGGGTGTAGAGTAAGTACCAGCCCTGTTGCTGAAGAAACTTTCATCAGTCCCTTTGATTGATTACGCCAGAGGGTAAAAAGTATTCTTCTCTGCCCAGGTTTCAGACCATCCTGTAAATAAGGGATAGCACGATCCATCAGAGTATAGATTTGATATAAGCGATACTCTTCTTTGACAATATCGCTGAGTGGTACCGTGTCGAGTGAGTGTAGATAGGTTTCTTGCATTACTAGTATTTCCTATTTCTTTTTCTTTGTTTTCTTTTTTGCTGTTTTTTTCGCTGTCTTCTTAGCTACTTTTTTGGCCGTCTTTTTTCCTGCCTTCTTCTTTGCAGCTTTCTTTGCAGTCTTCTTTGCGATCTTCTTTGCTGCCTTTTTATTCGCTTTCTTCTTTTGAATCCTGGCTGAAGCTTGGTCTAAAAGTTGCTGCTCTTGCTCAACCTGCGCCTCTAAATCTTTCTTAGATTGTTTAGCCTTTTTCGATACTTCTTCTAAGATTTTCTTTGAATTGTTTTTATCATCAAGTAAAAGCTCTTTTCGAGGAGCTGAGTCTTTACCAAAACAGATGTTCAACATCTTTTTGGCCTCTTTCATATCTTCCACATTGATAATCGTGAATTCTTCACGTTTTAAAACATGTTTAAAGGCTTCAGGAGACATCTCACCAAGTCCCTTATTTCGCTGTATCTCTTTAATCTTATATCGACCAGAGTTCTTGATATCTTCTAAGTGAGTGGGTGTTTCTACAAAGATTGTGTCTTTATCCGTCACAACTTCAAATAGTGGAGCCTTGGCCAGTTGTATCGATTCCATCTCAAAAAGCTCAGGCCAGAACTGGAAGAAAAAATTCGTTAAAAGGGTGTTAATATGGCCGCCATCAACGTCAGAGTCTGATAGGAAGACAATCTTTGAATAGCGCATTTTATCAAGCTCGGCCCTCTGCCCAATCGTAAGTCCAATTGAGGCCATAATGTCAGAGAATTCCTGATTTTCAAGAATATCTTTGATCGTGGCTTGGGCCACATTCATTGGCTTACCTTTAAGGGCAATTCCACCCTGATAAAGCTTATTTCTTGCTGAACGCAGACCACCAATGGCAGAGTCTCCTTCGCATATAAATAAGGTACAAAGATCACGTCGCTTCCTTTCGTTAGCGTCGAGAAGCTTTTCAACACGCTGCTTTTTTTGACGTCGACCTTTTTTGGAAGCATCTTTTAATTCTTGGAAACGATGACGGCTTTTTGCTCTCTCCAAAACAAGTTCGAGATAGTCTTTGTTTTTCCTCAAAAACTTATCAACGTGCTTATCCATGAACTGCTCTATACCCTTCTCTAAATTAAGATCTCTCACAAGCTTTCTTTTTGTTTGAGACTCAAAGCGTGGGTTAGGCATTGTCACGCCTATGATGAGTGTCACCCCTGTTAAAACATCATTATCAACTACACTGATTTTTTCTTTTTTGGTCGCTCTCTCAAGCTTGTCTTTCACAGAATTTACAAATAAACGGCGGATGCGGTCGTGATGAAAACCGCCATCAAAGGTTGGAGTTGAATTGACAAAAGAGATGAAGCGCTCTCTTTCTTCTGAGTTCTTATTCAAGGTAAGAGAAAAGGAAATATCAATTTTCCCTTTAACCTTCTTTCCTTTCGCATTTGTCGTTTCATAAACATAAACATCATCACCAAAATTCTGAGCACTTTCTTTATCGATTCTTTGAGCTAACTCAAAAAGTCCTTTGTTAAAGAGGTACTTTTGCTTGTTGAATGTAAATGTTAGCCCTGGATTGTTATAAGCAAGATCGATAATACGTTTTTTGAGTAAGTCTTCATCAATGACATCATTTTTATAAACTTCTTTAGAGAGTTTAAGCTCAATTTTTACTCCAGATGCCCCCTTAAAAGTTTTGGCTTTCGACTTTGTGACTTTAAGAGCGCCGTCAGTAAAAGTATAAGTCTGTTCTTTTTTTGAATTGTAATGACGTATCGTAGCTTTAAAAATATCACTCGTAAGGCAAGTAGCAGCGGCACCTAAACCATTTTGCCCCAAGGTCCGATGAAGGAAACCCTTAGCGTCGACTTCCTCATCCTTGAATTTTGATCCGGTTCGAAATTCACTGTAAACCTGTTTAACTTTATCTAAAGGAAAACCAATACCGTTGTCTTCAATTATTACCGTTTTCTTGTCCTCCGAGAGGAGTGTATGAATTTCGGTTACATGACCTCTATAGTATTCATCAATACAATTATCGAGAACTTCTTCAATGGCCTTGCTTTTTGCCTGATGAAAAAGAACAGTCTTAAACTCAATTCCTCCAGGAGTGTAGAGATGAGTCTCAAGCTCTTCCACATCATTACTTCCAAAAACTAAGGTGATACGATTCCGACAGTGCCATCGCTGGTCCTTACTCTCGATAATTGCATCTTTTTTAGGGCCTTTACGTTTGACTGAACCAATTGCTGCCATTTGTTATCTCTTCCTCTTGTGTATAAATTTGCTATAATTGCAGGACGGATGATATTCCAACAGTAAAGGGCCTCTTTATCCGTGAAAAGGCACAATGCAGAAAATGAACTCACCAAAATTCCTTTATTTACTCTTAGTTATAACTCTTAGTCCCCTTCAGGCGCGTGTTACATGGGATTCCCTCCCCGTAGAAAACAAAATAAAAAAACGGATTTTAGAAGGAGAACTTTATGTTTCCTCAGTCCTTGAGAACATGAAAGAGGATGAAAGTGAACAAAAACTCACTTACTTTATCACTGGTTTACACCCAAGCCCCTGCGAAATGGCGCTCCCTCGTCTCTCCCTTTACGAAAAATACAAAGATTATTTAGGATTTATTCATGAAAGTGATTATGATGAGAAAAATCAGCTCATTAAACTTCTCCTTGGCCATGCTATTTTGCCTTTTAAAATGGTCCTCCATTTTAAATTGCCCCGGATGAAATCAGCAGGCCTATATAAATTTAGCTTCAAAGAGGGCTTTCTCATGGGACTTGAAGGGGAAATTCATGCCTCAAAGACCCGTAACCAATGTCTTATTTACACAAAGGCAAAATGGCGCGGGCCGCATACAGGAATCTCACCGAGTATTTTTTCATTTTTTTCAAGAACGCTTTCCAGAATGGCAATGGATGGGCTTTTCCGTGCCACTCGCGCGCTTTAATTCTCTGCTGAGTTAATTTTCTAAGCAAGCATGACAAATGGCCCTTAAGCGTTTAAGCTCGGCCCATAAACTCGCGAATAAGGCTGATTTTTTGAAAATTTTAAGAATTAACGCGTCAGACACATTTCCATTACGACAGTTATTATTACGTCCCGGATATTCTCAAGAAGAGTGCGTCTTCGATCACGATGATGATGAACAGACTTTCCACCTCGGTGCTTTTATTGAGAACAAGCTAGTTAGTGTTGCGAGCTTTTACTTCGAACGAAACCCTACCTTTGAAGAACAATACCAATACCGCTTACGAGGAATGGCAACTCATACAGATTTTCAACGCAAAGGGCTCTCAAGAGAGCTCCTTAAAGTGGCATTCCCTATCATCCAGCAAAACCTGTGTACTCTCGTTTGGTGTAATGCACGAGTCCAAGCCGTCGGCTTCTATCAAACAGTTGGTTTTGAGAAGGTAGGCGAGCAATTCGACATTCCAACCGTCGGGCCACACTACCTCATGTTTAAAAAAATTGAAGCCTAGTACTCGTAGAGTGTGCTCTGACTTAAATTCCAACAAAACTCTTTTTTGACGAGCCTAAGCATAACATTACGCTGAGTATTCTCACATTCATTCGTTGAATCGAATGCCTTAAGAGGAGCACAACGCAATTCAAGACTCTTCTTCTTTAGATCCGACTCTCTTTTGTTTCGGCAACTCTGACTAGAAAGTGGACTGACACAAGCAAAGTGCTTATCTTCACAATCATAAATTAAATGTGAACCGCGCCTGTATATCCTCGAAATCATAATGGCCGATTCTTCATTCCACAGTTGTTCGTTTTCTTTTCGATTTTGCTCAAAAAGAATTTCTTCAAAAGAGCGTGTTGCACTAGTTTGTGCCAGAAGAGGAGGTGAACTAAAAATAAGAAGTACGGTAATTATAGTTTTAAGCATAGGGGTATACTAACGGCCGATTGATGCCAGCGCTACTGGACCAAAGACAACACAAAGCCTATACTTATTTCTCTCGTAAAAGTGAAAAAAAGGCACAACATGACAGATCTAATGCATCACACACAGGCTAAAAAATTAGCACAACTCTTAAAAGAGGCACTCGATCATTTATGGCCTGACCATAGACTTTCTGTTGAGGAACTTTACTCTCACATTGGAGAAGCCCCGCAAATTGAAATGGGACACTTTGCCTTTGCCTGCTTCCCCTTGGCCAAGATTCTGAAGATGGGACCACCGCAAATATCTCAAAAACTTGCGCTAAAAATTTCCGAAAAACGCTACGATTGGCTTGATGACGTTAAGTCACAAGGCCCTTATCTTAATTTTGACCTTCACCCAGGCTCACTGGCCCTCGAGTTGCTCCCTGAAATATTGGGCCATCACTTTTTTCAAAAACCACTTACCCTGACTTCCCCCAAAACAATGATCGAGTACTCTCAACCAAACACCCACAAGGTTTTACATGTCGGCCACATGAGAAACCTTTGTTTGGGTAATGCACTTGTGCGATTAGGTCGTTATGCTGACCAAGAGATAATCGCTGTGACGTACCCTGGGGACGTTGGGACACATGTAGCAAAGACTCTCTGGTATATGAAATATCACTGTAAAGAAGAGGCCCCAAATGATGAAACCAAAGGGGCCTGGTTAGGTGAAATTTACACTTTGGCCTCACACAAACTCGAAGACGAAAAAGGTACATCGAAAGAGCAAGATAACAGAAAACAGCTCACGGAGATTCTCAAACAACTTGAAAAAGCTGAAGGCGACTTTTACGAGTTATGGAAAGAGACTCGCCAGTGGTCACTTGATCTAATGAATAAAGCTTATAAATGGGCCGACGTTTCATTTGAGCGTTGGTTCTTTGAATCGGAGGTCGATACTCCGTCTTTGGAACTCATGAAGCAATACTATAAAGAAGGTTTGCTGGTTGAAGACCAAGGTGCCATAGGAATGGACCTTTCTGAAGACAAGCTCGGGTTTTGCTTACTTATTAAAAGTGATGGGACGGGACTATACGCCACGAAAGATGTGGCCTTGGCCAAGAAGAAATTTGAAGATTTCGGAATAGAGAAAAATATTTATATCGTTGATAACCGTCAGACCCGCCACTTCCAACAAGTCTTTAAGGTTTTAGAGAAAATCGGCTTTGAGCAAGCTTCTCAATGCTATCATCTACAATATGATGTGGTTGAACTTCCTGATGGAGCGATGAGCTCACGAAAAGGAAATATTGTGCCTCTCATGGATTTAATTGATGAGATGCAAGCGACTATCAAACTGCGCTTTCTGGACAAATATGAAGGCAAATGGAGTAAAGAAGAAATCCAACAAACTTCAAAAGAAATCGCCAATGGGGCCATTAAATACGGAATGATTCGAGTTGATAATAACCGAAAAATCATTTTTGATAAAGATGAGTGGCTCAAACTTGATGGCGAAACAGGGCCTTATCTTCAGTATGTTTGTGCGCGAATACAATCGATGGTGGAAAAGCAATCAACTGATTGCCCCCCCGACTTTGAAAAACTTGTATCAAAACCTGAAGTAAAATTGCTTTTAAAACTAAGTTTTTTTAATCACTACGTTCTTAACTCATACAAGAATATGAAAACGGCAACACTTTGCACATATCTGTATGAGCTGGGTAAGCTTTTTAATCATTTTTATACACAATGCCCTATTGGAAAATGTGAGGACGAAGGACTTAAAAGTTCACGTCTTGAACTCACAAAAGCAACAGGTGAAGTCATGAAAAAAGGAATAGAATTGCTCGGAATCCCCACACCCAAAAGAATGTAGTGCTTTAAAAGTAACAAAAGTAATGGAGAATGAGTGCAAAAAAAAACAATGACGGCCAGAACATTTAAAAGCTGGAAGTTTATAATTGGTTTTTTTTTAATTTCTTCGCTAGTGACCTACAGGTTTTATTTTACGAAACATCCAAATATCGAACCTTTTCCCTTATCATCTTATCGCCTTTTTACTTCAGTCCCTCCAAACATTGTGAAAGATATTTATATCGCAGTATACTCCATAAATGGTAAAGAGTTAGATGTCCCTCAAGACATTTTTAAAATGAATATTATCTTATACAACAAGCACAAAATATATAAAGGGATTCAAAAATTACCTCTTAAGAGTAAAGATGAAAAAACGGAGTTCCTTTCAGGAATCAAAAAGAGATTTTTTCCTAACAGACATTTAACTTTTGAGTTGAGAGAGAGAACATTTAAACCAAGAGATATTTATTTAAGATCTATCACTCTTTCCGAAAAGACAGTGACCGAGATCATCTCTTTATGAAAACACCGGCAAATTTTTTGCGTTTTTACTTAATTGTCATGTTCGCCTGGACGCTTGATGATTCCTCGTTTTTGTGGAACCATTCATTTCAGACCGATCAACTACTTTGGCCTGGATTAATTTTAAATTTAGGATATTTCGGTCCTTGGGCAATGAAACTAGTCTTCTTCCTCTCTCTTATTACTGCAGGCCTTTTTATATGGAAACCAAAGAATAGACTCTATCAAACCCTCTGGGGTTTAAGCTATCTTCTATGGGTTTCAATGATTCATTCTCGTGGTCATATCTATCAATCCTTCCACTCAACAACTATTTTCTTTCTAGCTTTACCTTTTCTTAATCTTAGTAACAATAGGCCACTTGAATTTAGAAGCTTTGTCCCTCTCCAGGCATTAATGCTTATTCCTTACGCCATGTCTGGTTTTTGGAAAGTACACGATTTGATTTTTGATTGGATAGCTCATAATCCAGGTCATTATCAGCTGGATGGATTTGCAAAAGTTCTAGCTTTAAGGGCCCACATTACAGGTTTTGAAAGCGAATTACTAAATCTTCTTGTGGCCCAGCCTTTGATAGCTCAAGTTGCTTACTGGCTAATTTTACTGCTTCAAAGTTCATGCCTTGTCTTAATCTTTTTCCCCCGTTCCTACATATTACTAGGTTTTTTTCTTACTCTATTCCACGCTATGACGCCCTTATTATTTGATTTTCACTATTGGCCTATGGCGTGTGCAACTTTTATCGTGTTAGTGATGCTCAGTTATTTTTATAAAGAAGAACATAAACGACAACAAGTTTTTCTGTAAATCAATAACCTATCTAAACGCGATAAGGTGCATGCCACTGGTTACTCGGGTAGTATCGATACTCGCTCGAAAATTTCGAGCTGCCCCACCGACTCAAATAAACCTTCATCAGTCTCAAGGAGGGCCTTATCAAGAAAAGACTATCTTTACGCATAGAAAAAGAGCTTTCCATCGAGCTTCCACGCTTCCACTGCAAGAGTCAAAAGACTCAGACCTATTGCAAGAAGAATAAAAAGAAATCTTTTAGTGAAAGGAATATTATCCTTAGCATCACTTATCTTTCGATCATTTTCCCCTAGAAATATGCCAATAAGCATACCTACAGTTAGACCAACAGCATGGGCCGTATTTGCGATATTTGGTATAAGACCAAAAAGACACATAAAAAACCACACTAACAACATCGTGACAGAGCTTTTGGGAAGCGAGAATTCACTTTCAGGATTGAACACTTTGTATGTCCAAATGATACCAAGCATTCCAAATAAAACTCCGGACATACCGCCAAACTGAGGTCCTTGAACTAAATACTGAGCGACATTTGAAAAAAGAGCTATGGCGGCTATCCAGATTAGAGCTCGCTTCAAACCGTGTTGATGCTCAATGAGTGGCCCAAAATCTTTAAACACCAACATATTAAAAATAATATGTAAGAGTCCGAAGTGTAAAAAAATAGGACTCCACAAGCGCCACCACTGCCCGCTTTTTATCTCTTCAAAAAGTTGAGTCTCCTCTTGTGAAAAAAACCACAAAGAGGCCACATCTTTCCCACCAGTCGTAAGCATGGCGAAGCTAATCGCTAAACTCAGAGCGATGAACACGGGGGTCATCGTCCCCCAGGGAATACTGGCCATCTTTTTAAATTCTTCAGGTATTTCGTAGCGTGGAGCAAATCCTAATCTGACCCGAAACATATCAAACGCTTTCTCACGGTCATTCTCTTTTTCAACATAGATCGCTAGGAGTCCTTGCTCTTCTACAAGCTTAGAGGCAATCCCCTTCTGAGTGAGGTCTTGAACGATTAAGTCGGCCATCATAGGATCTGATAACTCGCCAATTTTATACATCTTTGGCCTTTTGTGATTGGTTTGTGGCCTTGGCCAGTCTATAATGCTCCAACGACAAGATGTCTGTAACATAATCTACGAAGGATAAGCTATGAATCTATCATATCTCGAAAGAATTGATCAGTTCCTGATCGAAAAATTAGAATGGAAATTAGAGCACTCACCGCTTCAAGCATTAACAAAACTTCAGCTTGATATGAACCCTAATCTCACATGGGATCAAGCTCAAGAAAGACTTATCTGGCAGTTGGACCAAACACTCGAAGATGAGATGCTCAATTATTGGTGGTCATTACACTGCGCTCAGTCAAACAGTAAAGCGCCAAAAGCTGCCTAAGACTCGTCTAAGTCCATAAATTCAGAGACTTGAGGAAGTAGGCTAAATTTTGCCCCATTTCGTGCTAGACTTGCTTAAAATAGGTACACTTTTGACCTATTTTAAGGTAAAAGGCTGGTTACAGCACAAGGTGGACAATGCTCAAGATCAACAAAAAAGTGGAATACGCTCTCATGACGCTAAAGTACATGTCACAAAAAAGTGAACATGAACTTACGAGTGCACGTGAAGTTTGTGACACTTTTGGGACGCCTTTTGATACGACGGCCAAAGTCATGCAGGCCCTCAATAGTGCCAGCATTCTTAATTCCGTAAAAGGAATTAAGGGTGGTTATGGCCTAAAGAAGTCTTTGAACCAAATTTCTTATATGGAACTCGTTGAGCTGATTGAAGGCAAACGCCCCGAAAGCCTCTGTGTTAATAACAAAGGCTTATGTGAGCTTCATAATAAGTGCAATATTATTACCCCCATCGATCAGCTCAACAACCTTCTATCCAGCTACCTAGAAACTTTAACTTTAGATGAACTTTTTAACGGTAATCTCGCAATGCCCGTTTTAAAAGAACAGGCCCAAAGGGAGTCAATCAAATTATGAGTACACCAGACGTTACGGCCAGCGATTACAAGTACGGCTTTTATACTGATATCGAAACCGAAGAGTTCCCTCGAGGACTTAATGAAGAGATCGTACGGATGATCTCGGCAAAAAAAGAAGAGCCCGAATGGCTTCTCGAGTACAGACTCAAGGCCTATAGGCATTGGATAAAACTCAAGCACCCAAACTGGGCAAAGCTTAAGTTGCCGGCCATCGACTTTAATAATCTGTTCTACTATGCCGTCCCCAAAAAAACACAAAAAGCACCAGAGAGTCTCGATGACTTGGACCCTGAGCTTCTTGCGACATTTGAAAAGCTAGGCATTCCTTTAAGTGAACAAAAAAGGATTTCAGGCGTAGCTGTTGACGCTGTTTTTGATTCAGTCTCAGTAGGGACAACCTATAAAGCTGAGCTAGAGAAAGTGGGCGTGATCTTTTGTTCTATATCTGAAGCGGTTCAAGATCACCCAGAACTCGTTAAAAAATACTTAGGCACAGTAGTTCCTCATACTGACAACTTCTATGCTTCTTTAAATGGCGCTGTTTTTTCTGACGGATCTTTTGTTTACATCCCTAAAGGAGTGACGTGCCCAATGGACCTCTCTACTTACTTTAGAATAAATGCTAAGGAGACGGGGCAATTTGAAAGAACTCTCGTGATCGCAGACGAAGGAAGCTTCGTAAACTACTTGGAAGGATGTACGGCCCCACAACGCGATGAGAACCAACTACACGCAGCAATTGTAGAGCTCGTCGCTCTTGGTGATGCCACGATTAATTATTCAACTGTCCAAAACTGGTATGCCGGTAACGCCGAAGGTAAAGGTGGGATCTATAATTTTGTCACAAAAAGAGGCAATTGCTTAGGTAAAAACTCAAAGATCTCTTGGACCCAAGTTGAAGCGGGCTCTGCCGTCACCTGGAAATACCCAAGCTGTAATTTAATCGGCGATAACTCTCAAGGGGCTTTTTATTCAGTTGCTTTAACAAATAATCATATGCAGGCCGACACCGGAACTAAAATGGTTCACATCGGTAAAAATACAAAAAGTACGATCATCTCAAAAGGAATTTCCGCCGAGCATTCAGAAAACAATTATAGAGGCCTAGTTAAAATTACTCCCTCAGCAAAAGGCGCAAGAAACTACTCTCAATGTGACTCCATGCTTGTGGGTGATAAATGTTCGGCCAATACTTTTCCCTATATCGATGTCAAAAACCCTAGCGCCACAGTTGAGCACGAAGCCTCTACGACAAAAATCAGTGAGGACCAGCTGTTTTACTTACAATCGCGCGGACTTGATATGGAGAATTGTATCTCCATGATTGTGAGTGGTTTTTGCCAAGATGTATTCAAAGAACTTCCTTTGGAGTTCTCTGTAGAGGCGGTCAAACTACTAGAAATGAAATTAGAAAACTCAATTGGTTAAGACAAGGATATTAAATCATGCTCACAATTAAAAACTTACACGTAAATGTTGAAGGTTCCCCCATTTTAAAGGGCGTAGACCTTGAAATAAAACCTGGTGAAGTACACGCCATTATGGGACCAAATGGTTCAGGCAAAAGTACCTTGGCCAAAGTGATTTCAGGACACCCGAGCTATGAAGTGACTGAAGGCGAAATTCTTTACGAAATTAATGGTCGCATGAAAAGTCTTCTTGAACTCGCTCCCGATGAACGCGCAAAGCAAGGACTCTTCTTAGGCTTTCAATACCCCATAGAAATCCCTGGCGTCACAAACCTTTCATTCTTGCACGAGGCCTTCAACCAAGTCTGCCTTTCTCAAGGTGCTGAAGAAATGAACCTGGAGAAGTTTAAAGATTTTTTAAAACCAAAGCTCGAGCTTCTAGATATGAATCCCCAATTCCTGGAGCGTGGCGTGAACACCGGTTTTTCCGGCGGAGAGAAAAAGAAAAACGAGATTCTACAAATGGCCGTTTTAAGTCCACGAATCTCATTCCTAGATGAAACTGACTCTGGACTCGATATTGATGCTCTTAAAACAGTCGCAAAGGGAGTCAATGCTCTCAAAAACCGTTTTAATTCTATCGTCCTCGTCACTCACTACCAGAGATTACTTGATCATATCGTCCCCGATTATGTACACGTAATGGCCTCGGGAAAAATTATAAAATCAGGAGATAAGCAGCTGGCCCACGAGTTAGAAGAAAAAGGCTACGACTGGCTTCTCTAAGATACTTTAAGATAGCTACATAGGAATAAATCTGACATGACACATGAAGAATTGAACACATTATATAAAGACTTCGCTATACAAAGTGCCAAAAAACTAGATGGCCCTATTGGAAAACTGCAAGAGCAGTCGCTTGAACTTTTTTTGTCGCAGGCCATTCCTCATCGAAAGCATGAAGATTGGGTGTATACATCTATAGCTAAAGGCTTACCGGAAAACCCTGTCAACGCAAAAGCCTATACACCTGAGGCAGGCTTCTCTGCCCCCTTTCAAGATATTGCCGGGAGCATTGTTTTCGCAGGCGGAGAGCTTTGTCCTGAACTCACTAAACTCCCTGAAGGAATTGAATTGGAAGTAAGTGCTCCACAGCAGCTTACTGAAGAGTTAGAACGATTGATTGTCCCAAGTAACAATGACTCTTTTGAGGCCCTTAATTTACTCTCCCAAACACAGTGGGTTCACCTCAAAGTAAAAAAAGGGACTCAGCACAAGCAACCTCTCTTTATTAACTTCTGCCAGAATCCTCACAAAGATGAAATCTCTCAAGCTCGACTTACAGTCACAGTTGAACCTGGTGCAGAACTCTCAGTATATGAAGTTCATCAAGATAATAATGCTGAAGAAGCTTCTCACAGCAACGATATTGTAAGCTTCGATCTAGGGGCCAATTCAACGCTAAGACACGTCAAAGCAACGTATCTTAACAAATCATCCACCCATATTGGGAAGACAAAAGCCTCTCTGACACGAGATGCCCATTTTGAAACATTAAGTTTTTCTCTTGGTGGAAAAATGGTTCGACATAACGTGCGCCTTGATCTTTATGAGCCAGGTGCTCACGCCGATGCTTTTGGCCTTTACGCACTTCAAGCGGACCAGCACACGGACCACTTCATTCAACTCCACCATCACGCCTCACACACTACGAGTAATCAGCTCTATAAAGGCATTTTAGCCGATAGCTCAAGAGGTGTTTTTACAGGAAAAGTCGTTGTTGAAAGACAGGCACAAAAAGTAGACTCAGCACAACTTAATAAAAACCTCATTCTTGGGGATAAAGCACACGCCGATACGAGACCTCAATTAGAAGTTTACGCAGATGACGTAAAGTGTGCTCACGGCGCGACAGTCGGTCAAATCGACCAAGATGAGATCTTCTACCTTCAAAGTCGTGGATTAGAATATGAGGCAGCACAATTTCTTTTATGTCACGCCTTTGGAGCGGAAACACTTCAAAAAGTTAAGCACCCTCAATTACTTGCAGAGCTAACTGAGCGTCTCGAAAAAGACTTCGAAAGCACGGTACTTGAGGAGAATCGAGGATGAGTAACTGGGACATCAAAAAAATAAGAGAAGACTTCCCCGCGCTCAATCAAAAAGTTCATGGCAAAGACCTCGTTTACTTTGATAACGCTGCTACGTCTTTAAAATGCCGTCCTGTCATTGAGCGCTTAACTAATTACTACACTATGGAAACTGCGAATGTTCACCGCGGCATTCACCTTCTCAGTGAGCAAGGAACAATCAACTTTGATGGCTCGAGAAGACGAGTCCAAGAGTTCATTGGGGCCAAACACGAACATGAAATCCTCTTTACTAAAGGCACTACGGAAGGTCTGAACTTAATTGCTCAATCCTATGGCTCAGCCTTTTTAAAAGAAGGCGATGAAATCCTCCTCACGACAATGGAGCATCACTCAAACATCGTCCCATGGCAGCTCGTGGCCGAAAAAGTCGGGGCCAAGATTGTTGAGGCCCCTATTACTGATGAAGGAGAAATTGACCTCGACGAGTTTCAAAAGAAACTTAACTCCAAAACTAAGATTGTAAGTTTCACTCACGTTTCAAATACTTTAGGAACAATAAACCCTGCTAAAAAGATTACTCAAATGGCCCATGACTCTGGCGCCATTGTCGTTCTTGATGCAGCTCAGTCCATCCCGCATATGAAAGTTGACGTGCAAGATCTAAACGTCGACTTTTTAGTTTTCTCATCTCATAAGATTTTTGGGCCGGGCGCTGTAGGAATTGTTTACGGACGCGAGAACTGGCTCGAACAAATGCCTCCCTATCAAGGCGGCGGGGCGATGATTGATGAAGTGACCTTTCAAAAAACTACCTATAATGAATTACCTCATAAATTTGAAGCTGGAACCCCTGCGATTGCAGAAGTAATTGCACTTAAGCCTGCCCTAGACTACGTCGAAAACTTAGGTTTAGATCGAATTTATGAAGCCGAGGCCCAATTGCTCAGCTACGCGACAGGAAAACTTAAAGAACTAGAGGGTGTGCGAATTTTAGGAGAGGCCAAAGAAAAGGCCAGTGTTCTAAGTTTCACAATCGATGGCACTCACCCACATGATTTGGGTACTCTTTTAGATCAACAAGGTATTGCCATTCGTACAGGCCATCACTGCACACAACCGCTATTAAAAAGAATGGGTGTAACTTCTTGCGCACGGGCCTCTTTTGCTTTTTATAACACGAAAGATGAGATAGACCGATTTATTGAAGGGCTAATCAAGGCCCAGGAGATATTGTAATGATGAGTGAAGTTCAAGATATTGCTATTTCGATACAACCGACCCCAAACCCAAATGCCCTGAAATTTGTCAGCAATCATACGCTCAAAACGGAAGGGAATTCTACTTATCGTACACCTATGGATTGCCAAGAGAACCCAATGGCACAGGAACTCTTCACCGTACGCGGAGTTGACTCGCTTCATTTTTATGACAATGTCGTAACTGTAACAAAGTTTAATTACGAAGATTGGGAAAATATAGAGGATGATATTATCCAGATCATGAAAAACCATATCCCTAAACATAATCCAAACTATTTTGATCCAGATCCCGAAGCCGATAGGCGCCGCTCGCTTACTCCTGAGCTTCAAAAGATTGAAGGGATTTTCGATAAAACGATTCGCCCAGGGCTCCAGGCCGATGGCGGTGATATTCAGGCCCTTTCACTGGAAGACAATATTCTTCTCGTTCGTTACCAGGGAGCTTGCGGTACGTGCCCTAGCTCAACCATGGGCACCTTAGAGGCCATCAAAGGTATTCTTAGGGATGAACACGACCCAGACATCGACGTTTATATTGCCCCTGACTACTAAATAATGAACTAGTTTTTAGAAAAAGCTTGACCGTGGAACTGTTTGCGGGGACAATGTTTGATATGCCAAACTAAAAATTGGCAAACCGAACCAACCCTTACCGCTGAGGTTTCTATGGTCATTCAACACTCCCTTTCATTGCTTAAAGATCTTGCTGAGATAGAGTCTAAAATAGAGGCCTGTCATCAGTTTATTAAAGAAAACAAGCTTTCAGTTGAGCTGGATGAACTTTTAATTAAAAGTTATTTATCTCAGCCGCACTCCACCAATGATTAATTTCTGATAAAAGCTCTCCCACTTCACGCTCACAACCATACAAAGGTTGGTGCCCAAGCTCTGGATAAAAAGAAAGCTTTATATTTGAAAACTGGCGTTTTAGTACGCGTGAACTTTCTTCTGGGTTAACAACACTGTCTTGCTCACCTAGAAGAACTAAAAATTTTTCGCCAGAATTAATCACATCAAGATTTGAAATTGAGCTTACCCAAGTGAAGTATTGCTGAATCCATTTCATCGGTATTTTCTTAGCTTGAAGAGGGTCACGTGATCGCAGAGTTAAAAACTCAGATCCCTCACCTTTGGCGGCTTTCTTACGAGGTACTCCAGAAAGTAGACGAGAGAAAATATTAAAACAGGGTCGCGCTAACTTGAACATTTGGATTTTAAGCAAAGGATTTAAAAAGACAATCGGGTGTTTGGGTATATCTCCGTTCAGCATACTATTTAATCTTCCAATGGCGCCAGTGCTATGAGCAATTTCTACTACGAGATAAGAATTGTTTGCCTTAACCCATTCAACTCCCGCTTCGTTGAGTTCAGAGTATTCATTAAAACTTTCACACTTAAGATCCGATTTAAAGTCTAGGCCATGACCAGGAAGCTCAAGCGCTAATACATTCAAATGGCGATCCAGGAGAGATTGTATTAAAGGTTTCATATAAGCACTATTATCAAACAGACCATGAGTGACAAGAGCGTGACCTCTCGTTTTTTCATCTCTATTTTTAAAATGCCAGCCTACCCAGGAGCGAGATTTTCTTTTGGATACAAGTTTTAATAATTCAACATCACAATCTAAATCATTAAGACCGTAAAAGTGGCCAAATTCAGCGAGAGCTTGATTTTTAAAATCTAGCTTACTCTCAAGGTCACGATGAATCTGTTGGCGGGCCTTAAAAACATCCATTTTATCAATCTAATCGACTCAAGTTTAAAGGGCAAATGACCAAATATTCACAACCTTTATAATAACGAGTGTTTTAGTCCATCTTAAAGTTTAAATAAATCGCCTAATTGTTTAAGCCTTAGCGCTGTAGGACCGATCCGTTATCTACAAGACATTTTATAAAAGTGTTCCAATTATTTTGGAAGACGGATGACAACCTTTTGGGAGGGAAACTTATGATAACTCAATTTTTGAAAACAAAGGCCCGTGGCACGGCCGTAATGATCACTCTTACTTCACTATTAGGCCTTACAGCTTGTGGTGACAATGGCGGTGGAAACAACATTGAAATTCCGGGAGTTGATGGACCAACCATTGAACTTTCTGAAGAGAACCTAAAAATCACAATGATTTTTGAAAATGTCGCGTTCGATGGTGGTATTCGATACGGGATTCCAAAATACCCATCTTCGTGGCTTGAAGTTGCACCCGATTTACAATCAGCAGGGTCAATCATGACTATGACTCTCGCTATTGATGATGTTCTAGATGATGACCTACTTCTTCTAGACCCTCAAAAACTTCCTGGTGGACGCGATCTTCCGGGCGTACGTGGCGGTTCACTTCCTGCAGTAGCTTTCTCAATCGAGAACTTCAACAACATGAGTTTTTATGTTGGGCCTGAAGTTTTTGGTTTTTTCGTACCAGCAGGAGTTGACTTCGATAATGGGATAGCAACATTTCGCTACTTCATTGGAGATGATCGTGCCGGGAACATTTCGATTGTAGGAAAAGATCAAAATGGCGAAAATGCCGGTCTTCTTTTACTACTCGACATGGACTCTTCAACTAAGAAGAAGCTTCGTCGATACGCACGCCGTTTCTAGTCTTTTACAGAAAATTTAAAAGAATCAAGGCCAGGTTTAATAACCTGGCCTTTTTTTTTAGGCCCAGTCCTGCGGCTTGTAATAGCTCAACATTTTCTCGTGAGGTGAATTCACTTTTGGTGCGTACCTATAGGTAAAATTACAACGACCAGGTAGTGAGATCAAAATAGAGTCCGTGCGCCCGTTACTCTGCAGACCAAACATTGTTCCACGATCGTGTAAAAGATTAAACTCCACATAGCGCCCTCGGCGGTGAAGCATGAAGTCTTCATCTTCATCCGTGTAGGACTCATTGATTCTTTTTTCGACGATAGGAAAAAAGGATTCAATAAAATGCTCAGAGAGGTCAACGACCATATTGAAGTCCTTCTCTAGATCACCTGAACAGAGGTGATCGAAAAAGATGCCACCTATCCCACGCATTTCTCCATCACGATGCTTGTTAACGAAGTACTCGTCACATGTTTTTTTCATTTCATCATATCGTCCATAAGCCTCACAGGCCCGTTTCCAGACGTCATGAAAATATCTAAAATCTTCTTCATATGGGTAATATGGAGTTAAGTCGGCGCCACCACCAAACCAGAATTTGTCTCCGGCCTGAATCATCCTAAAGTTTGCGTGTGTGGTGGGAACTTTTGGATTGCGTGGGTGAATAATTAAACTAATCCCCGAGGCCCACATTTCATCACTGTTAGGTCCTGTTGCGCCAATTCTCTCTCCAAACTTAGGGTCCACCTTGCCATGTACTAAGGACGTGTTCACGCCAGCATTCTCAAACACATCGCCTAGGAAGGCCCTCGTGCGTCCTCCCCCACCATTACCTCCAACAAAGTCTTTTCTCTCCCAGATGTCTTCTCTCAACTCTATTTTGGGGTCAAATTGCGTCAGCCTTTCAGAGATTCTCTCTTGGAGATCCTTTACATGATTAGCAAATTTCGTCTTAGTTCTTTCGAGATCTGTTAATGTCATTATCACCTCACTGTGTTTACAATCTCTTATGGCCACGTTATCACCATCAGTCTAGATGGATTAACATAGATATTCATAAAACCAATGACTTAGATCATGAAAAAAGCCTTTCTCTCAGTCTTATTCGCTTTCACGCTCCTTTCGAGTGCTGGCTTAAGTGCGGCCGGCTTTAAAATATTTGAAAAAAATCTCATAGCTAAGAATATTCCAACCGTAACACCTGAAGAAGTTGAACGCCTCAGAAGAGAGTCCCAAGATCAAAGAGTCCCAAAATACTACTACGGCTACCCAGACCGAGAACATACATTAAAAGAAAATATCGGACATATTGCGGCGGTCTATGGCATCAGCTGGGCCATCTATCCTTTGACGCAGCCTAAGGTGTTTTCCGAAGAAGGATCCTTTAAACGCTACAGAAGAAACTTTGGTCAGCTCGTGTTTGATAAAGACGAACCTTTCTGGAACCAAATGGTTCACCCTATCAGCGGCTCTCAGCTCTTCCTTTATTATCGCGCTAACGGCTACGCCCGCATGGACTCTTTTCTTATGACCTTTATTTCAAGTGCTCTTTTCGAAACCACTGTTGAAGTCTATACCGAGCCTGCTAGTGTCCAAGACCTTTATATTACTCCTGTCTATGGGTCTATTCTTGCTTTAGGACTCGAGAACCTCTCAATGTATCTACTTAATACAGGCAACGCTTTTGGTCGTTTTTTGGGCCATGTCATTAATCCCGCTACTCTTTTCTGGTTTTATGATGGCAAAGTTCAAATTGTCCCAAATACTGATCTTAAAGAGAAAGCCGCACTATCTCTATCGGTGAGTTTTTAATGAAAAACATCATCTTTGTTATCTTTCTCTTTAACCTTCTCCCTATTACCTCTTATGCCGCTAAAGAAGACGGGTTTCAGTCTAAGCTCCAGAAAGAATTTAGAAAGCTAGCGATAAAGGGTGGACTTGGGTTGGGCCATGTTCGACTTAAACGAGGAACGACTGAAGATAAGTTTGCTACCCCTACGGTTAATACACAGCTCTCTATTTATATGGGAGATATAGAATTAAGCGCAAGTGCCTATATGAGCTTTGGAAAAATCAACGAGCTGAGCTACAAACTAGAAGATGAAACAATCACTGGAGTTGGTGAAGCCTTAGACTTGAGCTTAAGTCCTATTCTTAAATATAAAACAAATAGTGCTTTAAATAACGGACGTTGGCCGATCTATGTTGGTGCTGGTCCATCTTGGTCATTATATTCAATTAATTTCGAAAATAATGATCAGGTTATGAAGCAAGACTATAATATCAAAACAGATGAATTTAAATTCAGCTACAACACCGTTGGCTATAATATTGTTGTTGGAGTTGAAGAAGCAACGACTTCAAAAAGTTTGCACCCAGTCTATATCGAATTCACGTACAGCTACCGTAAAAGCCGAAAACTTACACTTGTGGATACTGAGCAATTTGAAGAGATTGAAATCGCCCATGTACAAGACGATAGCTCTTTTAGCTATCATTCAATTATGCTCAGTATGGGAATGACCTTTTTCTAATTTTTAAAGCAAGAATTAGGTCCTACCGCCAAGCAAATCTGCCACCTCAAAATTTAGCCTTTTAAATTCTTATTTAGCCCCCCTATGATTTCGGTCAGTTACAAATAATAATTCTCAGCTTAGGCCCTTCGATATAATGATCGATAAGCATACAAGCACAAATGTGCTGAACAATTGTTCAAAGATAAGGGAAGTTTATGCAAGAGCAAAAATCATTCGTGATATCGATCATTCTTATGACCCTTACCTGCCTTGCTCTTAGTGGCCAGGTCTTGACTGCTCAAAACGAAGGTGTCGCCAAAGTTATTGTCATGAAAGGGCAGATTAAAGCGAAACTCCCATCCGGAGAACTTATTCAAGTTAAAAAAGGTACTTGGCTAAAAGAAGGCTCTATCGTTCAATCAGCTCCCAAAAGTTTTTGTCGACTTTTATTTATTGATAAATCAACGATGAACTTAGGTGCAGACAGCCAAATGGTCATTGATAAATTTCCTGAATCTGAAGCAGGTATTATTACACTCATGAAAGGTCAGATTAGAAGTAAAGTGACAAAAGACTATATGGATATGAAGGATAAGGATAAGTCGAAGCTTTTTATTAAAACGAAAACTGCGGCCATGGGCGTGCGGGGTACCGACTTCCAAGTTAACTATAACCACCGCAACACAAACACGTCTCTCATCACTTTCTCTGGCGCCGTGGCCATGGCACGGATTGACGAGAGAGGTCCTGCTGGAGCTGCCTTTGATGGTAATCGCCTCGAACAAATCGTCTCTAGTCGTGAAGCTGTCATGGTAAGAAAAGGCGAGCTTTCGGCCGTCACAAAGGGCTCAATCCGGGCCACAATACCGCAAAAGATGAATCAATCTCAAATTGAGGGGCTTAAAAGAAGTTCTCCCGACCAAACTCAGAGTTCGAAACAAAAGACCCAACCCTCTAAAAAATTCAGAAGTCCACTTCCCCCAGGAATGGACGCAAAGAAATTCGCCAACGATACAAAAGATACAGTAAAAGAGTCGGTCGGATCAAGTCTAGGAAAACAATTAAAATCGGAAGGGTCACAAAGAAGTCCTTCATCTGTGAACAACGCTACTTCAGCCGAGGGTCACCACAACACTGTGACAGGTGAATATGCTCCCCCTGCTGGTGTGGTTATCGATCTAAAAACGGTCAACATTATTGAACCACCTAAAGATGCGATTTTTGACCATAATACCCAAACTTATGTCATCCCTCCAGAACTAGGGAGCGTTGACCCTCAAACAGGTGAGTACGTTCCACCAGGAGGCATGATTCTAACTGATGACGGACGCTTAAAAACTGAAGATTATATTTCCCGATCGCCGGCAAGTCGAGAGACACAAATAGAGACAGATTCAGGTAGAAAAGTGAACTCAATAGCTACAAACGACGACTCCAGTAAAAAGACGGACTCGTCAGTGGCCAATGTATATGACAACACAGAATCTGACAGGCTGATGGATGAAACTCTTACAGAGAATGAAGACCAAATTGACGATAGCATCGAACAAGAATTGATTGAGAACAAAAGGCCAAAGACTACATTTGAATTTTCCAGAGTGGATTAATCAACTTTCTTAAACCGACTTAGTTTCCTTTAAAATCCCTAAGATAGGATTCATTTGCCGCTGATCATAACTTGAGCTTTGTGCAAATTCGTCTATCATTGAGTCAAGAATATCAATTGACGAATTAGGTGATCACTTGAAGCAGTTGAAGTGTTTAATCTGGGCATTGCTCATTTTTACAAATCTATCCATTCTCTCCTCTTCTTACGCTCAAAGCAATGTTGATCAAGTAATAATAAATGCTACGAAAGATTTTGAACAAGGCCGCTATGACTCAACTATTAAAATACTAGAGAATCTAAACCCTAAGCGAAAACAGATCATCGGCGTCAAAGCTTACCTTGTAGGTCTGGCCTACAATAAGCTACAGGCTTACGACCTTGCAGTAGAGAGTTTTAAAATTGCGTCACAATACAATCACCCTGCTCGTGACTTATATTACGAGTTTGGTCAAGCTCTGTATGCCAACAACCAACTTGAACAAGCAAGAACAGCTTTTATTAAATCTTACAAAACACCTCATAAAGTCTCTGAGTCATTATATTATATGGCATATATCTCACAGCTCCTGCTGGAGTATAAGAAGGCCATTAGTTATTATAAAATCCTAATCAAAACAGATAAAGAAGACCCAAGTTTACGACAGATCGCGCGTTTCCAGATGGCGGAGTCTATTCTGAGTCTTGCAGAAAATCTCAAGGAGAAAGTGCAAAAAAGGGTCATCAATAAAACAGTGCTTCCACTTTTAAAGCTAGCACTAAAAACAGACCCTAACGGAGAGGCCTATAAAGATATAGAGGGAAGAATTTTTGAACTGCAAAATAAATTTGGTCTTGATCCCAATAAAATGGTCAATGGTCGAAGAATTTCAAAAAAAAGATGGAATATATATGCGGCCCAAAGACTTAAATTTGACGATAATGTGACACTTGCCAATGATCAACCGACGGTGACGACGACCCGCCAAGATTCTTACATTTCAGAATCAGTCATAGATATATCTCACGAACAAATCTTTCAACGTCAGTTTGTCTTAGAGTATGGAGCTAGAGCTCAAAACATTCTGCATCACGACCGCTCGACTGCCGAAGTTTTTAGTAACGACAGATATATTATTTCACCAAAAATCTCAGGAAGATGGGAACACAAACTTGCGGAAAAAATGGCGTCCACGCAACTTGACCTAAGTTACGACTATACGGCCCAAGCTTCCAATGTAGAGAAAGAAAGATCTTTTTTTTCCAGGGCTCTTAATTTCACGTTATCAGAAAAGATACGACTTTTCTCTCTTGGGGATACTACTTTCAAAATCAATGTCAAACGCTATCGAAATAAAGAAAACGCTCAACATTTTGACAGTGTTGGTTTTGGAATCAATCAGATAGCGATTCTTCCCAATCAAGATCTAGTTGTAGCGATTTTAAACTACACTGATGTTGATAGCTTTAATAATACGAATGCCAGTACGGCTTCTCTTATACTTCGTGGCGACTATATTATGACAGACGTTCTTCCAAAAACTGACGTTACCTTTTCATTCACATTCAATGCCCTAGATACAAAAGAGCAATCAGATACACGAGGAACAGAAAAGACGATCTCACCACGACTAAAACTTTCAAGAAAGATATCTAATTCTTTGAGGCTAAGCCTCGAACATGAAAGATCTAAAAGAAGTTCGCAAAGAGATGTTAATGAATACGATAAGAGTGTGACAAAATTTGAACTGAGATATATTTACTAACAGCGGAATTAAAAACGTGTACAACAGACTTCTTCAATTTTCTGGCTTAGCATTTATTTTTCTGTTCAGCGCCGTATGTATATTCCTTTCTTTGATGGAGCGCGAACTTCCCCCAAGCTCAAACCTTAAACCCCTTAGCACTATGACGACCTTTTTTGAATCAAGGTTTTATGATTTAAGAATGAAGCTAACAATGGACCCTAAGGCCTACGATGACAGGCTTGTCCTAGCAGCAATCGATGATAAAAGTATCTCTGATGTCGGAACTTGGCCGTTCCCGCGAAGTATTTGGACGGAGCTTTTGGATAAACTAGATGCTTACGGGGCGAAGGTGGTGGCCTTTGATGTTTTTTTCTCTGAGGCCTCACTTGCTTGCTCTCAAGATACACCTGATCAGGAATTGGCGAATGCCATTCGACGTTTCCAGTCAGATCCCCATCAAAAAGTGATCCTCCCCTACTCTCTCGCTGGCGCAGATGATGCCTACAAAGAGATTCCCCCAATTATGTACAACTTCATTATGGACACAAGACAACAGCAGGGAAACCAACTACTGCATTCACAAATAGGAAAAAGAGTTTTTCCGATAGATTTACTCACTGAAACTGAAGCAGGGCTTGGAATTATTCAAACAAGAGAAGACCCCGATGGAATATTTCGACATTATCCACTCTTAGCAAATGTTGAGGAGCTCTACTTTCCCTCTTTTTCACTTTTGGCCTACCAATACTACACAAATGACCGCCCTGTTTTCAACATGACGTCTATGGCAGACCCAAAGCTCAAAGTCGAGACGGGCGAGCTAAGCTTAAACATTCTTGGCGAGTCAAAAGTTCGCTGGATTGGCGATACGGATAACTTTCCCTTTGTTAGTATTAGCGATATTTTAAAAGCAGACAGTGATGATAGCTACATGCAAAAAACCTTAAAAGATAAAATTATCTTTATTGGCTCGACTGCTTTTGGTGCTCATGATTTACGACACACTCCTGTGGACTCTAAACTCCCGGGAGTTTATTTTCATATGAACATGACGCAAATGCTTCTTGATGGTAACTTTTTTAGGCCTGTTGCACAGTCAACAAAATACTCTTGGTTTATGCTTTTTGGCGCAACGACTCTCATGATTCTCATCATGCTCTTAAACAATCCAGTCTTAGATCTTTTTTCTATGGCATCGATTACGATCGGTCTTTTCCTTTTAGATACCTTCTATCTTCTCCCGCATGGCTACGAAATCAAGCTCTTCTTTTGCCTTTTTTCTGTCGTGGCCTGCTACTCGTGGTCAACTTTTCTTGAGTTTTATGCCACTTCAAAAGAGAAAGATCAAATTCGAGGAACGTTTTCAAGTTTCGTTGCACCTGCCATTGTGGATCAAATGCTTAAAAATCCAGAACTGGCTAAAGTCGGTGGAGAAAAGAAAAATATCACTGTCTTCTTTTCAGATATTCGCGACTTCACAAGCATCTCAGAGAGACTAACACCGGATGAACTCTCGATTTCCCTAAATCAGTATATGGGAGTTATGACAGATATCATCTTTGATAATTATGGAACACTCGATAAATACATCGGGGATGCAATTGTCGCATTTTGGGGCGCTCCTGTGGGAATGCCAAGTCATGAGCATGCATATCATGCGGTGAAGTCCGGTATCAAAATGATAGAGGCCTTACCTGCTGTGAATGCACGTTTTAAAGAGCAAGGTTTTCCAGAGCTAGAGCACGGTATAGGACTTAACACTGGAGACTGTTCCGTCGGAAACATGGGGAGTGATAAAATCTTCAGCTACACAGCACTTGGTGATAACATGAACCTCGGGGCCAGAATTGAATCTCTTTGTAAGTATTATGGCGTTCAACTTAATGTTTCAGAATACACAATTGCGGCCCTTACAGAAGAGCAAAAAGCAGAATTCAAATACCGTATACTTGATAAAGTTCGAGTAAAAGGAAAAGAACACCCAGTTACAATTTACGAAGTCTTTCACTCGACTCACCCATTTTACATTGATGAGCAGGCCCATAAGGACTATAAGCGAGCATTTGAGCACTATCTCGCTCAAGAGTTTGAACAAGCCGCCGATATCTTTAGAGAATTGTCCAAGAAATATCCTCAGGATAAATCTAGCGCTCGCATGCTAAATGCATGTGAAGAGTTTATCAAATTCCCTCCCCCACCGGATTGGGATGGTGTTTTCACTCACACTTCAAAGTAGCAGATTCGACATGTTTCATATGCGAAAAACAACTCACCTCGTTTCGAATAAATAGAACACCTCATACTTTTCAGTGGCAAAAAGACCCCAATTCAAAAATTTCTTTGAGGGGGAAAGATATGAGCGTGCTCACACAATTCATTTTAATATTCACGATGACACAACTAATCTCATGTGGACAAGGTCGCAATCAAACTTTTAGAAGTTATGATCATTTGAAAGACCCACTTTTTTTGGGAGAAACGGCCCTCAAGACACCAGCCGATTTGAACCCAGATGCCACAACATTGGTATACAAAACGAAAGCCCCAGCACCTACAGACAAATCCTATCTAAAGATTAAGCACTCTTTAAAATCAGGCTCAAAAAGTCTGCATATAAGCGCTCATCATCTTGTTCTTTCTCCCGGTCATCCGCAAGGAGTTTGGGAGCTTATAAATGAAAATGAGGGTTTTGATAATGTGACTCTTGAAGCTTATGAAATCGAACTAAATTCTCAACTAAAGCTTCCTATAAAAAGACTTAGTATTTTTGCAGCAAAGTTAAAAGTAAGCAAAGGCTCACAAATTGATCTTAGACCAGCTCAAATGATAGAGGCCAAACAAGGAAAGAATGGTTTAAGTCCTTACCGTGCAGAGCTCGTATTTGCTGTCGAAGAAATTGAAGTGGCCAGTCAAAACCAAATCATTATCAACGCTTCTGGCGCTCGAGGTCAAAAAGCGGGTGCCGGGCGTGCGGGTCGCCCTGGAAGAAGCGTTCAAACCTTGAGTGGGAATATAGTTCAAAGATGTAAAAGTGTATGTACACAAAGGATTGGAGATGGCCCCGGGGGAGGTTCCATGTTTTCTTTTGGTGGAATTGAAACAAAATCCATGTGTATGCACTCAACCTGGGTATGTGAAGTAAAGAACTTTAAATGGCCTAGTAACGGTTTCAATGCCACTGCACCTGGCAGGCCTGGATATGGAGGTGATGCTGCCCTTATTAAGATCTCATCTCATGAATGGATAAAGCATATTAAAGCGAATGGTGGACAAGCAGGGGAAGAGGCCCTGACTGCACAAGGTGGTGCACCAGGATCACCTAGGGTCGCCATCAAAATGAAAGGCACAAAAAAAACAGTTAAAAAGTTCAAAAAAGGTGCTGATGCACACCCACCTAAGGTTGACCTCGTATCAATGAAAGGTGCTGATGGTGAATTTCTTGAAAGCTCTTTTGAACTGAGTTTGACTCACATGGAAGGTGCTTTATCTTTACGCTTAAAATATTTAAAAGATCTATATCTAAGTGGACACTTCAATAAAAGCTTGTCGCAAATGGAAAAGCTAGTTTCTCTTTTAAAGCGTGTACCTAATAAATCTCCTGTTATTCTGAAAACGGAGATAAAGGCGACTCAACTACTCATAAGATTACATCAAGGTTTAGATTACTTTAAAACTAGACTCGCCAGTGCCCCAATGCTTTCACTTGAGGCGACAGGTCTTAACTTTAAATCAGAAATGAGACGCGCCATAAGATTCAGTGCTTTTTCAATTTGGCTAGAGACCCACCAGAAATCTCATCAAAAGGTTAAGTCTGAACTTCTCGAACAGCAAAAATTTCTATTCGAAGAAAAACGTATGGAGCTAAAAAAGCATAAAAAAGCCAGTAGTGAGCTAGGCCCCCTTCAACAGCTTAGCTCGCAGTTTGATGGCCAATACAGTATTGTCCGACACAAATATGAAGAACAAAAAAAAATCATTGCACATCAGGCGATGAACAATCTCAGTGCTAAAGAATATAGTTTTCTCAAAAAAGCCTTGCGCTCGGCCTCCGCTTTAGCATCAGCTATACCGGTAGGACAACCAGCGGCGGGGCTAGTCGCTCAAACTCTTCAGGCTTTTATTTCGCTACAAGATGCTCAAGGAAACATTAATACACGAGAGATTCCTCAATTCATAAGTACTGCATCACAAGATTATAAAATTAAAGAAACTCTTAACAATTGGAACCAGTTTGTCTCTCGTTATAATTTAAAAGAAATTAAAAGCTTAAGGCCAAGCGAACTTGAGAATAGAATCCTAGAAATCTACAAAATGGCCAAACCTGTCTACGATCTTCTCGGTGAACAAGCAAAAATTTGGAGTACACCTAAATTGTCACGTTTTTGTTTTGAAAAAGAACTTAATCGTCTAAAGACAGTTAATCCAAAATTTAAAAATCTTGCGCTTGAGATTGAGGAATTGACAAAAATCCGTGCCAACTACCTTCAAAAGCTTAATCAAACACTCGAGACAATTATTGAGTCTCAATCAAGAGTCACTCAAATAATTCAAGATATAGCTACTCTATCTCCTAAAATGGCCTATCAAAATAAAATTTTGAACACTAATGTCTTAGAAGTAACAAAGAGAAGGCAAGAGGTTTACCAAGAAGAGTTGCTCTCCTACCAGGCACAGCTCGCACGTGCCTATCAATATAAAAATCTTAAAGCTTACCCATACAAGCTTAATTTAGAAAAGACACAACAGTTCCTTATACGAGTCATGCTAAATAAGAATATGAGCTCCTTGAGTGATAGTGAGCTTCAACAAGTTGAGATGGTCTATATAGAGCAACTAAGCACTATATTTAAATCTATTATTGATTCGACAGCAAAAAAAGGTCCTCGTCATGAAAAAAGGGTCATTGTACGTTTAACTGGAGATGAAAAGTTTGCACTTTCAAAAAATAAAACCATCTATGTTGATCTTAGCTCGCGCGGACTTTATGCACAAGATGAGGAAGAGATCCTTATAGAAGGTCTAAAAGTTGACCGGGCAACGACAGATTCAATCGAGAGTTTTGAACTTAAAATAGAACACGAAGGACGGGGTTTGATTCAAAAGAACAGAGAAGACTACTATTTTAATTACCAGACTCCTGCAGGGCACTCAATTTTTAAATGGGGTCACCACTTTGATCCAAAAAATCATCATAACTCAGGTCATAGGCAACTGATCTATCGCGAAAGAAACCTTTTCTTGAGTTTCATGGCCGATACAGTTGCCCCTCAACTGGCAAATGACTTAGATATTTACACGCGTCCGGCAGGGAAAGCCAGTCTAAGGCTTAGGATTCAGTCTTCAAAGCCTGTAACAATCGAGCACCTTGAACTTGAACTGACATATAGCTTTTACGAGAAAAATTAGCTAATAAGAGCGGTTTATAATTATAAACCGCTCTTATATTTGCTCGTTAAGTAGTTTGATAAGACTTGAGTGACGAGTACTTCCTCTCATCGACTCTAATAAGTCTTTTTTAACGTCCGGATGAACATGTTGCTGGAAAAATGGACTGCTAAATAGAGACGTCTTTGTCTCTAAAGATAAATTTTCATCAAATAATGGGCGATATAAGACATTTTTACCCGATTTCTCTGGAAGCATTTCTATTCTCTTTAAATCTTCGGCTTCTCGTACACCCAAAATAAAACCTTCACCAGGAATCAACTCTTCAAGATTTTCTAAGCTCAGCAATGGAAGCTCTTCAGAACTTCGCTCTAAATAGCGAGCCGACTCGCCAGTCGTTAAGCTTTGATAGCCTGCTTTTGCTGCTAGAGACGCTGGAGTTCGTCTCGAGGAGACTTCAGACTTGGCCCCTGTGTTTTTTTGCCCAGAGGAAGGCGCGCGTTCGCTCTGTTGTTCATTTAAGCTTTTTTGATCTGGATCGCCAGAGTCATTAGAAACCTGACTCGCTTCTGAAACGCGATCATATTGATTTCTTGACCTATAGGCAGAGCCTCTTGATGAAGAGTCGCGTTCAGTATTAGGTTCTCCGTTTTTAAGCTGATTGACTTTATTTCGTAACTGGGCGATTTTATCTTCATAGACCTTACGCTCTCTTTTCTCTCTTATCTTATTGGCCTGTTCACGTAGGCTACGGATTTCACTTTCGAGCTCCCGGTAATCGCTACTCACCCTTCTTGAACGCTCCGAAGCGGTTGAGACCTCTGGTTGAGGATTCGCACGAGAAAGAGATCTATCAACTGCTCGCTCTTGATTCTTTGTAAGGGTATTCTCGTAATTTGGTATTGTTCGAGCTGATTTTTGATTTGACGAGGCTGCGACCGGCACAGCTTGTTTTGTTCTCTGCTGATTATTCTTACTTGCGAAGCGTTCACTAAAAGAAGTTTTTTCTAGACCTTTCCTTTTTTCACTTCGCTCCTGTGTTTTTTGTTTCTCTCTTTTAGTTTCCCGAACCTGTGCCGTTTCACGCCCAAGTTCGCGAAACTCTTTTTGCTCTGGAGTTAACGGTTTGCCCGCAAGTTCTAATTTCTTGCCAAAAGCTCGCTTAAGACCGACCTTACCTAAGAAGCTCAAGGACTGATCTGTATAGCCGTAGTCTTTAAGGATTTCTCTTTTTTCTTCGTAGCTAACGTCTTCGTAAGAACGTCCCGCAAGAAGTTGTTCGGGCGGAGGCAAAGGTTCGTCTTTTTTGGGTTCATAATTCTTAAACAATTCAACTAACATCTCCTCCTTACATAGAGGTCTTTCATTTTCGCTTCCGCACTTTAGCTCATTAATGAGCTGACCTAAACTCCTTGGTGGTTCTTGCAACTGACATTGTTCTTTTTTCGCGTCCATAACCAATAAAGCCTCTTCTTTTAAGTCTTTGCAATTGAGTAAGGGACAGTAATTTTCGTAAATTGACTGCTTTTCCTTAAACTTTGATATAAATGAATCACTATTTAAAATGTCTGATTCGCCTTCAAGTAAGGAGTCAACTACGTAGCCTTCTCGCTTTTCTACTTCTATACATAAGGACAGGTGACTTTGATCTTTTAATTTACAAGATTCGGTCTGACATCGCAGAGTAAAAAGCTCCAGATCACGAAAGCTCGCATGTTGGGGAAAAGATTCGTCTTTATTGAAACCTAGTAGGTCTTTAAAGATTTTATCATCGATTGGTATATTTTTTGGCTCTTCACAGAGTACTTTGTTCATCTGTTCAAAAAAACGCTCACATTTTCTATCAATTTTATCCGATAAAGCACTCTTCAGCACAGGATCATTGAGAATTGCCGTCTTAAGATCACCGTAGTTAGGGTTCACGTTTTTAAGTTTATTGTAGTTTTCTTCGTAAACAGTGATTAAAGGATCAGGAGCAATATCAAACATATCGATATCCCCACCACCTTCAAGCAAAACCTTAAACATTGATAGGTCTGATTCAAAATGACGATATTTAGTCGCCCGATTAATTGTGCTTATCGGAAAACAACTTGATGATTCTTTTTGATTAAAATACTGCCCAAAGATTCCATCAACTTCAGCTTCAAGATTTTTATCTAACTGACAAGGAATAGACTGCAATCGGTCTAAACGACAAGATTCCCCAGGGGCATTAAACTCTTTCATCAAGTTTATAAATTCAGGAATCTTTTTTTGAATAAATCGAATTCGTAAAGTTTCGGCCAGTTCTGACCGATATTTTCTCTCAAGTTCACTTAAATTAGTCTTAATAAAACTTTTTTCGATACATTGGCAGCTTAAACAGCTCCCTGACGAAAGAGCTTCTTTCTGACCATCGTCAAGAGTGACTCCTTCCATAAACGAACAGTCGCGAATTTGGACTTGTGCCATCGAAGTCACTGATGAAATACTGACACAAATAAACAAGAGTCCCATGATAAAATTATTTTTCATGACTTCTTATCTGCAAGTTTGCCATTTTACTTGAGAAATAAATGAGTCTTATTCATATAGTGCGAGCTGTATGGGAGTAAGCTCACTAGACCTTTTTGCTCCCATCTCTTCTAATTTTTTACGAATTAGCTCGTACCTCTTAGTAGACTCTTTCAGTCCATCTCTTACTGTTCTTCTATAAGATATATCTGCCATATCCAGGATTGTCGCCTCGCGCCTACCTCTATCTGGTCGATTTAAAAGCTTGGCGCGCTCTTTGTCTGTCAAAATCTTACCGATATACTCAAGTTCTTTAATCAGCTCATCTTCAAAAGCTTGTTCTTCTATAGAGTGATATAAAGGTGAAGGATAATAAGGGGGGCATTGGATACGGTGGTAGTTTTTGTAAAATGCTTCCTTTGAGCCAAAAAGCTTTGTCCCATACTTTCTCGCCCCTTTTATTCGACCTGACTTATGAGAGTTACAAAAAACGATAATATCCATCTGAGAGAGCTCAACTTCGTGGCTTACCTGCTCTCCCCCACACATAACACAGCCATCACTCGAAAAGGTACCATTGCCCCAAAGAGAAGTGCTTATTAATGCAAGACAGATGAAAGTGAAAAAAATGACCTTCATATGAAGCTCCTTTACGTTTTAAAGAAATCAGGTTATCTTATCGTCTATTACCTAAATTCGCTTTAGCTTGCTGGCTTTTTAAGTTTAAGCACGTGTTATTGTGATAGGAAAAATTAATTATCAAGGGAATATTTTCTGAGAATCTCTACTTTAGTACTGACCAGTCTTCTTTTTCTCTCTAGCTGTGCCTCCTATCAAAAAGGCGAATATGCTCATGTGATTGAAGGGGCACACCCAAAAAACCTTCCGATCTCAGTAGAGTACGACGATACATATTCAACGCGATATTTTAATTTTCTAACTGTTACATTTGGAAACTATAATCCTGATTGGGTAAGAATCAAAAAAGTTGAAGTTGACTCCATTGCCGGTCTCAAAGACTTCCGCATAACAGCAGGTCCAGACCTAGGGCATTGGGGAGAAGCTATTAAACATAAAATTGCAGTTGATAATCATAACCGACAGCTGTTTGTAAACACACTTGTTGGGGTCTCTAGTGCTGCCGCCTATGCCGGTGCCAGCTCAGGAAATGAAGCGCTAGCAACCAGCGGATTTGTGGCCGTAGGAGCAACTGTAGGAATTGAAGGCTTTAACAGCTATATGAACAAGTTAAACGCTGTCGAGCGCTCAAAGATACTTCCTCCCGATCATCTCTACTCCCCATTCTCTGTCCCTCCAGGTCTTCACCTAAAGAGATGGCTTTTGGTTGAAACTGATAAAAAAAGAAATTTCTGCCAAATTGTTTTCAATGTGACTTATGAAGACGAAAAGGTCGTCAAATATCGAGTCGCGATTAACTCAAAATATTGTAAATAGTTTCTTACAGGTACTTCTTACAGGTACCACGTTCCTCTGATTCGCCATATTTGTGACTGTAGGTTCCGGAAACATCGCGCACATGACTCATGCTGCCAATTTAAACCTCTGAAATGAGTGTGGTTTATACACTTTGAGAAACATTTCTTGGGCCTCCATAAGGTATCGGTTCCTCATA
>Ga0136604_1000142_pt1 | contig 40708 bp, 34 predicted proteins | sample AntRauFillE10628_FD_104928 | JGI IMG/M metagenome (GOLD analysis project Ga0136604, IMG submission 104928) | Saline lake microbial communities from Rauer Islands, Antarctica - Metagenome Filla E10 #628 | ecosystem: Environmental > Aquatic > Non-marine Saline and Alkaline > Saline | place...
AGATTATGGAGCAAATCCCCCGCGGTATTCCGGCATCCGCTTTCAAAAAAATTGATGAACAAACCGACAATGACATTGCGAACGACCAGGAATCACACAAAGCCGAGGCCGAAAAAACGGCCTCTTGGTGGAAACGTCTGGCCTCGGTTGATGTCGACGAATCTCTGGCAGAACTCAACGCTGTGAAATCCGATCTATTGGAAATTCAAAAAAAGCGGCCTTATAAAAAAGCCGTTATCAACGGCTTTTTCGAATGGGCAACAGAAGCAACAGAACAGCCCAATGGCGCAGAAGCTAGCGAGAATATCGATCATTTAAAAGATCAGCATGAAGACCCTGAATATGTTGCCAATATTGCCCAGCATGATTTCAACGAAACCTTAAGGGCCTTTATCTCAAGCAATATGGAGATTGCGCAACAATATACGCGCTTCAAAAACTTCCTGTCCAACCCTGAAGCTCATAGCGAACAGAACCTGACAGATATAATCGACAGCCCCCATTTTGATGATATCTGTACATGGGCCGTAGAAGGCTGGGCGCCTCTTGACGGCACAAAAACCATTTCCGCTGCCTTGCAGGAACAAATGGATCATACCCCACAGTTTTTCGGCTTTCTTAATCAACTGCTAAAGGTTGAATCCCCAGCACATGGGCAGCCCAACACATTTATGTACAATATGCTGGATAGTATTTTCAAACTTGAAAACGAAGACAGATTGACGACTTTGAAAATCGCTCTTAAAGCCGTCAAAAAGGCTGGGGCACCAATAGCACCGCTTCTGGAAGAAACCGGCGCTCTACGTCGTGTTACCGAATCTAATATTGAACGATCTGACAAAAAAGAACTTCTGCAAACCTTACTTACAGAAGCCAAGCCCGAGGGATACTCTGTTCCGGTTAGCAAACTTGCCTCTGTTATAGATGTCCTGGAACCTAATACGACAAATCTTAAAGACTTCAGTGATCATCACTATACAGACTATCAAATGCTTGAGCCCGAGGGCTATGCCCTGTTGTCAATCATCAAGCCTGATTTAAATCTTTATATTTCCTGCCTGAATCAAGACAGCAAAGACAGCCCCTCATTCTTTAGCAAAATAATGCGTAATGCCATTCCTTTTGATATGGGAAAAAAAACCGACTATACAGCATTTAATGCCTTTGAAGATGTATGCCAGAAAATACTGGATGGCCAGATAAAATGGGCTAAAGTCTTACCCGATCTTTATACCTGGGTTGATCACTATGCCGATAAAGAGACATCGGTATCCGATCAAATTATAACCAGCCTGTTAAAACCCGCAAATAACGGCCCGGAAAGATTTATTGACTACATTATGATGCAGAATGATTCCCTTTTAATGGACGAAGTCTTGTCATTCCTGCCGACACCGATTGCACAGGTAAACTTCCTGTATGATATGGCCGAGAATGCACCAACACCGGCCTTACAGGAACGCTATCTAGAGATAAGCCAGAATCTGGACACGCCTCTTTTGGAATATCAGAAAGAACAAGCCTTTGCTCCGGCAAACGTCAGCTTCGTTGTTGCCCAGAATAATAAAATCACCTGTCAGTTGGATGATACATCTTATACGCTGCCTGGTGATTTTAAAGACGAAGAAATGTTCGAAATTTTTTATGGTCTGCTGCGCTATGGTTTTACCGAAGTTGGTGGACAGCTGGTTAATCCGGCTAATATAGGCTATGCAGAAGTATCGGGTACCGATCAAGATACGACTTTGCAGCTTTACCCTAATTCAATAAACGCGAAATTACAAATCACAGGTGAAGATGCCGATTCTGCATTGGAAAAACTGACATCTGCCAATCCTGCATTACTGCGGCTGGCCGATAGTGTGGTTAATCTGAACAAACTGGATCTCCTTTATTTTGAAGATGACCTTGTAAATTTTGTCTTTGAGGATACAACCGTTCTGACATTGAAGTGCGAGGGGACCGCCAAAGAGAATATCAAAAATATCCTGTCCGAAAACCAGAATTTTATCAGCATCGGTGATCATTATATCAACACTGATAATGCCGAAAGCTTTGTTTATTTTGAAGAAGATGAACAGTTTGTTATTTTGAATGGAGCGGCTACCTATACTGCAGGTGAACAGCTTAAACGCTTTGATGAAGCTTATCTGCACGATGTGATTCCAGCCATCTCCTGCCCATCGGGTGAAGCCAAAAATATTCTGGGCCAGCTTAAAAAACATGGCTATAGCACTGAGGGTAACGTGGCCATCCAGCCAGAATCGGTCTGTGAAATTTCGGCTCAACCGGATGATGAAAATCAGAATCTTGTTCTGATGCTTTCAAAGCAAAAACGGATTTTTGACTGCCTGACAACATCAGAGCAAAACTCCCTGAAAGATAAAATTCTTGCCGCCAAAGAATTCATCCAACTGGGGGATCTTGAAATTGCAGTTGATAAGATCAAAAAATATGATTGTGACTCAACCAATCCACATATTATTGTTGGCAATACAGTTCATTCATTGGAAGATCTCGGCACAATCGCAATATCCAATCTGGCAGATAAGCTATCAGCTTTAAAAGACAGCCGCCATATTGACCGCGCTCAATCTATAATTTTTGATGCCGGTATGCTTGATGCGATCCATAACTGGCCGTCAGATGGGATAAGTAAAAGACGTCTGTCACTGGTATATAACGGTATCTGTGAAACATCAGATCGGGATGGTGGTACCATCATCGTCAAAGAAACACGACTAAAGCAAATGGAAGACATTGCCGCAAACGATAAACAAAGCCAGAAAAACCTGCATAGTGCCAGAAAACTAATGTCCTGGATGCCTATGTCACCTATGTTTCCAGCAAACAGCCGAACGGAGAAAGACCTCCATAAACTAACAAAAAAACCGGAAGCGCTCCTGTTTGGTGACGACTATGAAAAGATAAAAACCGAAGCCGCAAAGCAGTATAGGCAGATAGACAAGACCACAACATCAACATCAGCTACCTATTATAAGTATGGGCATACATATAATAGGTCACTATCTGATGCATTTGCAGAAGCAACAAAGCCCCGCTCTGGAAGCTATAGCGAGGAGCTGAGTAAAAATGATAATCACCGCGCCGCACAAAGAAAGAAAAAGCGGCAGCAAGCCAGAAGACGCCGCCGCAATGGCTTTTGGTAATCCTTAATAGCCACGATTGCTTTGCGAAGCGTTTGTAATGGCCTCACCTGCGGCGCGGGTGTCCTGTCCAATGCCTTCCATTGTGTTACAGGCCGTAACCGATAGCGCCACAGCGCTAAACATGACCATTATCATCAGCATTCTTGTAAAAGCCTTTACCATTTTCATCTCCTTGATCAAAAATATACTTTAATTTACCCTAAAATGACCTTCTGACAATCCTTTTTTAGCTTTCGCAAGGGATTAGACAAGTCATTACCGTATACTATACATAACCAATTATTAAGGAGCCGATAATGCTACACAGAAAAATAAAATATGGTCTTATGGTTGCTAGCGCCCTCGCCGTTTTAAGCGGTCCGGCCTTGGCTGATAGCCAGAATTTTTCAATAGACTGGGATAAGCTTCACTCCATGAGCATGGATGAACGGCATGAATATTTCGAAGAAAAGCGCGATAAATTCAAAGATATGTCACCGGAAGAGCGTAAAGCACTCCATCAGGAACGCCGTGACTGGTGGACATCCCTGAGTGAAGAAGAACGCAGCACTCTGAAAAATGAGCGTCAGGCCTTTATTAACAGCCTGTCACCCGAAGAAAAAGCCAAATGGGAAGGCCGCCGCGATGAAAAGCGGGCCGAGATGAAAGCCAAAATGAAAGAAAAAATGGCTGATATGAGCGAAGAAGAACGCGCCGCTTTTAAAGAAAAAATGAAAAAACATCATATGCGCAAAGAACATGATGAAAAGAAAATGCATGGCAAAGACCATACCGATAAAAATGATCATGGCAAAAAACACCGTAAATCACATGACGAAGAATAGTAATGTGAAATAAACAATCATTAAAACAGCACTGCGGGATTGCTTTTCCCGCAGTGTTTTTCTATATCTACACAGATGGATTACCAGACAGAAATTTTTGATCTTGATAATGGCCGTGGCCATAAACTTTCCGCCCGACTTGAACGTCCCGCAGATGGTGAGGCCAAAGCCTATGGCATTTTTGCCAACTGCTTTACCTGCGAAAAAGAATTCTTTGCCCCTAAAAGGGTCAGCCGGGCTTTGGCAGCGCGCGGCATTGCTATGGTCCGCTTTGATTTTACCGGCCTTGGCAAAAGCGAAGGGGATTTTTCCGATACCAATTTCACCACTCATATTCAGGATATGACCGCCATTTCCGAAAAACTAAAGACTGATTTTGGTCACGGGCCCGAACTGCTGATCGGCCATAGCTTTGGCGGACCTGCGGCGCTGGCGATGACAGAAACGACCCCTTCGGTCCGCACGGTTGCCACAATCGGCGCGCCCAAAGACCCCCGGCATGTCATGCGTCATTTTGAAGAACATCAACAAATTCTGGAACGCGAAGGCATGATTGAAATTGATGTCGCCGGACGCAAGTATATTTTAAAAAAGCAATTTGCCGAAGATGTTAAATCTTTTGATGTTGAAAAACAGACCCGCGATTTTAAAGGTGAACTGTTCGTTTTTCACGATCCCGAAGATGACATGGTCCGCTATGAAAATGCCGGCGATATTTTTGACCGCGCCGGCGGATCCGCCTGGCTAATTCCCCTACAAGGTGCCGGACATATGTTAGGCAATATCAAGCAAACAGCCTATGTCGGAAATCTATTGGCTGACTGGCTTATTGATGGCAAAGCACCCGAAGGCGACACTATTCAATCAAAAAGCTAATAAGCACGCAACAGCGGCTAGTTTGCGGTAACAAAACCGCCTTCTTGCTCCGGCGGTACCGTCCAGCCTAATGGCTTCAAGAATTGCTTCAGAACAGCGCGGGCAATTTTCTGATGACCAGTTGCATTGGGATGCACCCCATCAAACAACCAGTCTTCATAAGGCTCTTCCGCCCAGTCTTGCCAGACATCAATAAAGGAAATGTCCTGCCGGGCACAAAATGTTTTAATAATCGCATTATAACTGTGAACAGCATTAAACCAATATGCCCGATCCCGTGCCCAGGGTATCGGATTGACCTCGGCTTCATTAATCGGATGCAGGCCAACAAAACCTATTTTATCGGTGTAATGGCTGGCCGATTCATAGAGCTTTTGCAGATTTTTTTTGAAATCCGCTTCCGATATACGATGTGTTCCGCTTTCCGATGTGATCAAGCTGTCGTTAAGGCCGACGGCAAATAAAATGATCAGATCCGCCTTATCTTCGTAACGGGCTTCCATTTCAGTTGAAAAACGTTTTAATACACAGGCAGAGCTATTACCCGATACGCCCATATTAAAGGTCAGGAACCGTCTTTCGGGATCGTACAGGTAATGTTCATCCAATACAGAACGCACCCGTTGAACCCAGCCGCCAAAAGGATCCCAGGCACCCTGAACAACACTATCACCGAAAACATAAAGATGGGTCATCTGGTTATTTCTGGTTTGTTATAACTATTCTTAAATATGTAAGGCCCTGCCATCGACATTCAATGCGGCCTCCTTAACAACCTCGTTCAAGGTTGGGTGCGCATGACAGGTGCGGGCGATATCTTCGGCGCTGGCACCAAACTCCATCCCCAGGGCAATTTCAGCAATCAGCGTACCGGCCTCGGCGCCAAAAATATGACAGCCCAGAACCCGATCGGTTTTCTTGTCCGCCAGAATTTTGACAAAACCTTCATTGGCATTCATCGCCCGGGCGCGGCCATTGGCCATATAAGGGAATTTACCGACCTTATAGGCGATGCCTTCGGCTTTGAGTACTTCTTCGGTCTTACCAATGGCAGCGATTTCAGGGAATGTATAAACCACTGATGGGATAGCATCATAATTGATATGTCCGGATTCACCGGCCAGAATTTCAGCGAGAACAACGCCTTCATCTTCGGCTTTATGGGCCAGCATCGGTCCTGGAATAACATCACCAATCGCATATATACCGGGTACAGAGGTCTCAAAATTACCATTAACCTCAACCACGCCGCGATCACTGGTTTTAACACCGACATCTTCCAGCCCCAGACCTTTGGTATAAGGCCGGCGACCGATAGAAACCAGCAAGATATCCGTATCAATCGTTTCGGAATCACCGCCCTTGGCGGGTTCTACTTCCAGCTTGACGCCTGATTTCGATGCTTTGGCACCGGTCACCTTAGCGCCCAGTTTGAATGTCATGCCTTGTTTCTTAAAGCTCTTTAATGCTTCTTTTGATATTTCTTTATCCATGCCGGGCAGGATGGTATCAAGGTATTCAATAACCGTAACTTCAGCACCCAGACGGCCCCAGACGGCACCCAATTCCAAGCCAATCACGCCGCCGCCAATAATCGCCATTTTTTTAGGCACCTTGGATAATTCCAGCGCGCCGGTCGACGACACAATCTGTTTTTCATCAATTTCAACGCCGGGCAGCGGGGTGACTTCCGATCCTGTGGCAATGACAACGGACCGTGTTTTCAGGCTCTGCGTTTTGCCTTTAGCATCTTTGATCTCGACCGTATCAGCAGATTTTACGGTGCCAGTACCGACGATGTGGTCGATTTTATTCTTTTTAAACAGGAACTTGATGCCTTGCGTATTTGCATCAACAACGCCGCTTTTGTGCTTCATCATCGCTTTTAGATCAAGTTCGGGCTTAACCTTAATGCCAAGATCTGCGAAATGTTTGTCTGCTTCGTCAAAACGTTCGGATGCGTGCAATAATGCTTTTGATGGAATACAGCCGACATTCAAACAAGTCCCACCCAATGTGTCTTCTTTTTCAACACAAGCTGTTTTCAAGCCCAGCTGTGCGCAACGGATCGCGCAGACATAACCACCAGGGCCGGAGCCGATAATCACCACATCATACTGTTCTGACATTTTTTAAGTCCTTTATTTATATTCGTGTCCTGTTTGTAATCTAATCGAACAAAGCGTTTAAATCGAGTAATATTTTCTATATTGACATAATACGCAAGTGCGCTATACTCCACGCCTACCAAACCTAAAAACAAAAGGGATAAGAAATATGACAGATCAAATGGATGAAATAAAAAAAGCAGTAAATGAAACCCAAGGCGCTATGGACGACATGGTCGAGGCTCTCAAAGAGATTTCTACTGCCGATGAATTTAAAGCTATCGACCAAAACGAAGGCGGTATGCTCGGCAATATTAAAAAACTTGCGCAGGCTTTTACGATTGTAGCCGATCGTATTCAAGAACTCGATCCTGACCTGCAAAAGAAACTACAGGCAAAACAACAACCCGCGCAAAAAAACAAGCCAAAAACACCTTAATCCGGATAAAAAAAGGGGCTTTTAAAGCCCCTTTTTCGTATCAAATATCCAAAAGCAATCTTTGTGGATCTTCGATCGCATCCTTGATGCGAACCAAGAAGGATACCGCTTCTCTACCATCAACGATCCGGTGATCATAAGACATGGCAAGATACATCATTGGCCGGACCTTGACTTCACCATCGACAACCATGGGCCGTTCCTGAATTTTATGCATGCCCAGAATGGCCGATTGCGGCGGATTCAGAATCGGTGTTGAAAGCAATGATCCAAAGACACCGCCATTGGTAATCGTAAAGGTACCACCGGTCATTTCATCCATGCCCAGTTTCCCATCACGGGCGCGAGTGCCCAGATCAACAATGCCGCTTTCGATTTCAGCGAAATTCTTAATATCCGCATCTTTTAAAACCGGAACGACAAGACCGGTCGGGGTTGAAACCGCAACACCAATATCATAATGGTTTTTGTAAACGATCTCATCGCCATCAATTTCCGCATTAACGGCGGGGAAATCCTGCAATGCCTGAATCGCCGCTTTGACAAAGAAAGACATAAAACCCAGCTTTGTATTATGACGCTTTTCAAAGCTTTCCTTGTACATTTTGCGCAGTTCCATGACATTGGTCATGTCGACTTCGTTAAAGGTGGTCAGCATTGCAGCTGTGTTCTGGGCTTCCTTCAGACGTTTGGCAATACTTTGGCGTAGACGGGTCATCCGCACACGTTCTTCACGCGGGCCGCGATCCTGTGCTAGCGCTGCTGCCGGCGCAGATTTCTTACCACCATTATCAATAAAGTCCTGCACATCATTTTTAAGCAACCGGCCATCTTTACCGGTGGCTGGAATTTGCGCCGGATCAAGATTGTTATCATCGACCATTTTGCGCACTGCCGGTGACAAAGGCATATCGGCATTGGCCGCCTTTGGTTTTGAGGTCTCTTTTTGCGGTGCTTCGTCTTTAGAGGCTGTATCTTTCGGTTTTTGTTCTTTCTCTTTGTCCGATGATTTATCAGCTGGTTTCTCAGCCGCGTCCTTATCATTGGCAACCGCGCCTTCTTCAAGCAGGCCAAGGACGGCATCAACGCCAACATTCTCGCCGGACTCAACCGTAATCTTTTGTAAGACCCCTGCCGCCGGTGCGTTGACTTCCAGTGTCACTTTATCGGTTTCAAGTTCTACCAAAGGCTCGTCAGCGGCAACCGCTTCGCCTTCTTTTTTCAGCCATTGCGCCACCGTAGCTTCCGATACAGATTCACCGAGTGTGGGGACTTTGATTTCTGTAGCCATGTTTCTTTTCCTTCGTAAAACTTTTGTTTTTGTTAAGCTTAGAGTGTTATTGCGTCCTCTACAAGACGTGCCTGTTCATACTGATGCTGTGACATCAGACCGGCTGCCGGCGATGCCGCGGCCGGACGCCCGATATAACGTGGGCGGTTATTTTTCAATTCCAGTTCCTGCAAAACTTTTTCAATGCGGCGATCGACAAAGCTCCAGGCACCCATGTTTTCCGGTTCTTCCTGACACCAGACAACCTCGGCATTCGGGAAGGCTGCCAGCTCCTGTTTCAAGCAGGCATGCGGGAATGGATAAATCTGTTCCAGACGCATGATGGTGACATCCTTGACGCCTTCGGAATCACGGAATTCTTCAAGATCATAGAAAACCTTACCACTGCAGAGCACAACGCGGCGGATTTCTTCGGGCTTGGCCGGTAGTTTATCTTCGTACAAAATCCGATGGAATGTTTCATCCCCTGTCATCATTGATAATGGCGACACGGCACGCTTATGACGTAACAGTGATTTCGGGGTAAAGATAATCAGCGGCTTTCTGAATTCGCGGTGCATCTGACGACGCAATACGTGAAAATAACTGGCTGGCGTCGTACAATTGACAATCTGAATATTATCTTCGGCACATTGCTGGAGGAAGCGTTCCATACGCGCCGAAGAATGCTCCGGCCCCTGACCCTCAAACCCATGCGGCAATAGCATGACCAGGCCGGACATCCGCAGCCATTTTGTTTCTGCCGAGGTAATGAACTGGTCAATCACGACCTGCGCCCCATTTACAAAATCACCAAACTGCGCTTCCCACAGGGTCAGGATATTCGGCTCTGCCGAACTGAATCCATATTCAAAGCCAAGAACGCCAACTTCGGAAAGTGGACTGTTATAAACAAGATATGAAGCCTGCTTGTCATCAATATGATTAAGAGGAATATATTTTTGACGGTTTTTCTGATCAATCCAGACCGAATGACGCTGCGAGAATGTTCCGCGTTCACTGTCCTGTCCTGACAGGCGTACCGGAAAACCTTCTTCACACAGCGCGCCAAAGGCCAGTGCCTCTGCCGTTGCCCAGTCAAAACCTTCTCCGCTTTCAAACATTTTCTGTTTGGCTTTCAGCTGACGTTCAATCTTACTGTTAATCGTAAAGTCATCCGGAACGGTACAAAGCGCCTTACCGATTTTCTGTGCTTTGTCTTTACTGATTGCGGTATCGCCACGTCTTTCATCATCAGATGGCAGGCTAATACCCGACCAATGGCCTTTCAGCATATCTGCATCATTAGGACGGTAGCTTTCAGCCGTCTGGAATTCCTCTTCAAGAAGGTCATTCCATTCTTTTTCCATTTTCTCATTGTCTTCTGCGGTCAACACACCTTCGCGCATTAATTCTTCGGCATACAGGTTACGTGTCGTTTTTTGATGTTTAATGGAATCATACATTAATGGCTGCGTGAATGCCGGCTCGTCCCCTTCGTTATGGCCGTGACGGCGATAACAGATCATATCGATAAAGACATCTTTTTTAAATTGCTGGCGGAATTCAATCGCAATTCTCGCAACATGAACAACCGCTTCGGGATCATCACCATTAACATGGAAAATCGGTGAATCGGACATCTTGCCGATATCGGTACAGTATGTTCCGGAACGCGATTCCTCGGGATTGGTGGTAAAGCCGATCTGGTTATTGATCACATAATGGATGCTGCCGCCAGTGCCATAACCGTCAAGCTTGGTCAGCAGCATGCATTCCTGCATAATCCCCTGCCCTGCGATTGCCGCATCACCATGAAGGATCAAGGCCATGGCCTCTGACTTGTGTTTATCCTCATGTTGAATCTGTTTGGCATAGGTTTTCCCCAGCACCACAGGATTAACGATTTCCAGATGCGATGGGTTCGGCGTTAATGACAGATGGACAATATTGCCATCAAAATCCCGATCCGAAGACGTCCCCAAATGATATTTCACATCGCCAGAGCCCTGAACATCCTGCGGCTTGAAAGAGCCACCGCGAAATTCATGGAAAATAGCCGCAAACGGTTTGCCCATGATATTGGTCAGCACGTTCAAACGGCCCCTATGGGCCATACCGATCACCATTTCCTTCAGGCCAAGTTGCCCGCCGCGTTTCATGATCTGTTCAATCGCCGGCACCAGCGACTCGCCGCCTTCCAGACCAAAACGTTTTGTACCGGTATATTTGGTTTGTAAAAACTTCTCGAACCCTTCCGAGGCTGTCAGACGGCTTAAGATAGCTTTTTTACCTTCAACGGAAAAATCTGTCTGGTTGTGGCCGGCTTCAATCCGTTCCTGTAGCCATGATTTTTGTTCAGGATCCTGAACATGCATATACTCAAGCCCAATCGTACCGCAATAAGTATCATGTAACGCCGTCATGATTTCGCGTAACGGCGCGGTTTCCAAGCCCAGCATGCCGTTAATAAAAATCGGCCTGTCCCAGTCCTCACCGCTAAAGCCATAGGTTTCAGGCTCTAACTCCGGATGGCTGCGCTGCTTTGAAATACCGAGCGGGTCAAGATCGGCTTTTAAATGGCCCCGAATACGATAGGCGCGGATCAGCATTAAGGCACGGATAGAATCGACCGTTGACTGACGAACTTCCTTTTCGCTTTTTCCATCTGTAACCGGCTTTTTAACCACGGGATCTTTCATGCCGCTATTGGCCGCCTGTGATAAAACCGCCTGAATTTTATTTTCCGACGGTGTCCAGCTTGCCCCTTTTAAATCATCCAGCAAGGCGCGGGAGTTATCATCCAGCCCGTCAAAGAAAGATGCCCAGCTTTCATCAATCTTGGTCGGATTATCCAGATAACGCGAATATAAATCGGCCAGATAATCAGGGTCAGCGGCGGAAAGAAAGGCCAGTTTTTCAAGAGTGTCTGCGGATGACATGCGGATAGATCCTTTATTTTATTATTTGCAAAGTTTTCAGAACCGCAAGGTTCGTATGCTTTATCTGTATTCTATCAATTTCCGACAACGAAAGCCATTGGCTTTTACCCCCATCGGGTGAGGTTTTCAAGCCATCGAAAACATAATCTTTCAGGTCTATATCTGTAGGCCTGAAATAATATTGATCATAGTCCCAAAATTCGCCAACATCACGGGCATAAAAATTTATCTTCTGATGATAATCCACATGATCTGCGGTCACCGAAAACGGTATATCAAGCCCAGATTCTTCATATACTTCACGGCAAAGGGCGGCTGTAAAATCCTCCCCCGGATCAATGCCACCACCGGGCAATTCCCATCTTTGGTTATGATCTTTTTCCTTGATCAACAATAGAGCGCCCTGACAAATACAGACTGCAAAAACACCGGTTCGGGGCTTAATAATACTGTCTTTTGATGGACAGGTCATATCGCCTTTAAAATCAACATGTTGCTGATCTGAAACAGATACTGGCCTAATAGACATTTTTCACCTTATCCTGTGCCTCTATAAAATTAAGTATCCGAAGCGCCCGATCGACAAAATGTTTATAACGAAGATCCTGCATTTCATCGATATGAACCCAGACCATTTCACCATCCTCCGGTGAGGTTTTAACGCCATCAAACAGATGGTCTACTAAGGCCGGATCGTCAATTAGAAAGAAATCCTGCTCGTAATTCCAAAAGCCTCGGCCAGCGACATGAAGATAGGCTTTTTGACTGTGTAAATGCTGTAGATATTTGGGCGATAGGTCAAATCCTGTTTCTTCACGGGTTTCACGCAAAACGGCTTTTTCGGGGCTTTCCCCTTCATCAACGCCACCACCGGGCAATTCCCATAGCCCTTCGCCATCTATGGCCTTGATGCTCAGAACACGATTACCGGTGCGGCAAATCACAAAAGCGCCACGACGGTCAAAAAATGAGCCATCAGGGCCGGGCATGATAACCTGCCCCTTCCGATTGACATATTCATCGCTTTGTCTGTCTGATGGTCGTAACATAAAACTTCACCCCTTCTCATGGCTCAGACTTTAGGACCGGATTTCTTTTTATTTTGGGGTTTACAGCCTGGCTGTTGCGACGGACGAAGATAGCCAAGATCACGCATCGCCTTTGCCGTTGTATTTTTTAACGGCAGGTTTTGTAGTTGATCTTTTGATATCCAGGACATTTCACCTTTTTCAGGTGTTTTCCGCGTCTCAGGAAAGGCACAGCTGTCCATATCATGGCCGGTCATCAGAAAATAAATCTGGTCATAATTCCAAAAACAATCTTGTTCGGCAATATGCTGATAAACCTGCTGTTCATGAATACGCTTGAGATCACAATTTGAGAGATCAAAACCTGTTTCTTCATAAACTTCGCGAAAAACAGCCTGTTCCGGGCTTTCTCCTTCATCCAGACCGCCGCCGGGCAGCTCCCACAGGCCTTGTCCGTCTTGCGGCTTTAACATCAGGATACGGTCTTTCGCCATGCAAATGACAAAAGCACCGACCCGATGTTTAAACACAGCATCTGCCGGTGGCTCTACCGGTTCACCCTGACGATTGACGTAATCGACGTTGTCCATTTTTCTGGATGGTGAAAACATGGCTTTTACACTCCAATAGCAGAAATACGCTTTACGCTGCCATGGCCTTTTTAATCGCATCACCAAGCCCTGCCGGAGAATCCGACATGACAAATCCGGCTGACTGCATGGCTTCGATTTTATCACCGGCGCCACCTTTACCGCCAGAAATCACAGCACCGGCATGGCCCATACGGCGACCCGGAGGTGCGGTTACACCAGCGATAAAGCCGGCAATCGGTTTTTTCGTTTTGTGCGATTTGAAGAATTCTGCGGCCTCTTCCTCGGCGGAACCACCGATTTCACCGATCATCAGAATGCCTTCTGTTTCCTCGTCTTCAAGGAACAGTTCAATCGCATCAATAAAGTTCGTACCATTAACAGGGTCACCGCCAATACCGATACAAGTCGACTGGCCAAGACCATTCGCCGTGGTCTGGGCCACGGCTTCATATGTCAACGTACCCGAACGGGATACAATCCCGACCTTGCCGCGTTTATGAATATGGCCTGGCATAATGCCGATTTTGCATTCACCCGGGGTGATCACACCAGGACAGTTTGGCCCGATCAAACGGGTTTTTGTACCTGACAGCGCGCGTTTGACTTTGACCATATCCAGCACCGGAATGCCTTCGGTAATACAAACAACCAGATCAAGTTCGGCATCAATCGCCTCGACAATGGCATCAGCTGCGAAGGGTGGCGGCACGTAAATGACAGTGGCACTGGCGCCGGTCCGTTCGACCGCTTCACCGACAGTATTAAAAACCGGCAGGCCAAGGTGATCGACCCCGCCTTTACCCGGCGTTACACCGCCAACCATTTTGGTGCCATAGGCAATTGCCTGCTCCGAATGGAAGGTTCCGTTCGCGCCGGTAAAGCCCTGACAAATAACTTTGGTATTCTTATCTACTAAAACTGACATGTTACGCTGCCTCCTGTTTAGCGGCATTAACAATCTTGCTGGCCGCATCGGCCAGATTATCAGCCGGAATAATATTTAACCCTGATTTGGCAAGAATTTCCTTACCCTTATCAACATTCGTGCCTTCAAGACGAACAACCAGTGGAATGGTCAAGCCCATTTCCCGTGTTGCTGCAATCACGCCTTCGGCAATGACATCACAGCGCATGATGCCGCCAAAGATATTGACCAGAATGCCTTCAACATTCGGATCAGTCATAATCAATTTGAAAGCTGCCGTGACTTTTTCTTTATTCGCCCCGCCGCCAACATCAAGGAAGTTGGCAGGTTCACCGCCGCAGAGTTTGATAATATCCATGGTCGCCATCGCAAGTCCGGCGCCATTGACCATACAGCCGATATTGCCATCCAGCTTGACATAGGACAGGTCAAGATCATTGGCTTTGCGCTCGGCTGGGTCTTCTTCATCTTCGTCGCGCAGTTCTTCAACATCTTTATGCCGGAACAGCGCGTTTTCATCGAAATTGATTTTGGCATCCAGTGGCAGAACTTCACCTGTTTTGGTGACAACCAGCGGATTAATCTCAACGATCGAGCAATCCAGCTCAACAAAAGCATTATACATCTTCATAATGACTTTGACGGCATTCTTAATCTGCTCTTTTTCAAGGCCTAGACCAAATGCCAGCTTCCGCGCATGGAACGGCAGAATACCGGTTGCCGGATCAACGGTAACCTTTAGAATTTTTTCAGGCGAATGTTCGGCGACTTCCTCAATTTCCATCCCGCCTTCGGTCGAGGCCATAATGGTTACTTTTGATGTTGCCCGATCAACCAGCATGCCAAGATAAAGCTCGCGATCGATATCACAGCCCTGCTCGATATAAACACGTTTGACTTCCTGACCTTCGGGCCGGGTCTGTGGTGTTTTCAACTGCATGCCAAGGATTTCATTTGAAATTTCACGGACTTCGTCGAGTGATTTGGCAAGCTTGACGCCGCCGCCTTTACCGCGGCCACCGGCATGGATCTGCGCCTTAACGACATAAACCTTGCTGTCCAGCCCCTTGGCAACTTCTACAGCCTCATCCGGCGTATAGGCCACACCCCCGTCAAGGACAGGTATGCCGCGGGCTTTCAGTAATTCTTTAGCCTGATACTCATGTATATTCATTTTACCGTTCCGTTTTTGTGAATTCTTCTCGCTTTGTATATTTAGCTGATTCTTGATATTTCCATGATCATACCAAGAATCAGCATTGAAGCAAGATTTGAAGCAGAAATATTAAAAAACTTGACTCTTGGCCTATTATCCATTAAAATTCCATTTTTCAGAATACAATGCGGAATGATTCTTATGACAGGCGAGCAAAATCAAAATAACAATAAAAGCCCCGATAACAAACCGGAACCAAAAGGATGGCGTAAGTTTCTAGCAGGCACTTCACTTGGCTATCCAGCCGCATACAGCGCTATTACTTTTGTGAAGACCCCTGCTCTTCTTAACGCCGGTTTTAAAGGGGCTATTGGTGCGGCAGTAATCGGTTTTTCAACTTTCACAAGTATGGTCGTCGGTATGGTCGGCGGCGGTGTTCTTGGCTATATGGCTGCTGACACAATTTGCGACAAACTTCAAAAGAATACCTCTAAACGCTTTAGCGGTCTGTTTGCCGGCATTTTATTCAGTGGTGTATTTGGCGGGGCCTATGCCGGTTACGCGGCCGTTCATGATCCTGTAGAGGACGAAGTCCTGCGCCGTCTGCCTACCCCGCAAGAAACGCCGGCACCTGAAACACAAGCACCGGAATCCCGTGAAAAGCCAAAAGGAATTCTGGACTTGTCTGCTCTATCACAAACAGCCAATAAGACATTTGCCCGCGATCAGGTTCTGATGCAAACACCGAAACACGCATTTGTTCTCCCCAATTACACAGCTAAACCAGCCATATAATAAAAAAGGCGCCCGGTTATACGGGGCGCCTTTTTCTATTCTTAATTTACGTATTCCTAAGCCGCGTTTTGGCGCAGTTTTTCGGTTTCTTCTTTCAGTTTTCTCACAGCCGCGACAGAGGCATCGAATTCCTTTTGCTCTTCGGCGCTGAAAGACACTTCGACAATACGCTCGACGCCATCTTTACCCAACACGACCGGAACGCCGATATACAAACCATCAACGCTGTATTCGCCTTTCAGATATGCAGCGCAAGGCAGAACCCGTTTTTTATCACGCAGATAGCTTTCAGCCATCGAAATCGCGCTGGAAGCCGGCGCGTAAAAAGCTGAACCGGTTTTAAGCAGACCAACAATCTCCGCGCCTCCTTTACGGGTGCGGTCAACAATAGCGTCCAGTTTATCCTGTGTCGTCCAGCCCATATCGACCAGATCCGGTAATGGAATACCCGCCACTGTCGAATAACGCACCAATGGCACCATGGTATCGCCATGACCACCCAGAACAAATGCGGTGACGTCTTCGACGGAAACATTGAATTCTTCGGCGAGGAAATAGCGGAAGCGTGCAGAATCCAGAACACCGGCCATACCGACAACTTTCTTAGGGTCAAATCCGGTGACTTCCTGCATAATGCCAACCATGACATCAAGCGGGTTGGTGATCACAATCACAAACGCATCCGGCGCATATTTTTTAATATTTTCGCCAACCGACTGCATAACGCCGGTATTAATACCAATCAGATCATCGCGGCTCATTCCCGGTTTGCGGGGGATGCCGGCAGTGACAATCACAACATCAGCGCCTTCGATGACATCATATTCATTGCTGCCTTTAAAAGCGCAATCAAAACCTTCAACCGGGGTGGCTTCGGCCAGATCCAGCGACTTTCCTTGCGGTACGCCTTCGGCAATATCGACCAACGCGACATCGCCCAGTTCTTTTAATCCGGCCAGCATGGCGAGCGTGCCACCGATTTGTCCAGCCCCAACCAATGCAATTTTACTACGAGCCATATCGGACCCCTTTCATTTCTACGTTTTGAGTCATTTACTCTACGCGAAACAGATTATCACAGTTAAGAGATTATGGTAGGCTCAAATCCGGTTTTTCAGGATTTTGCTGCGTTTTGCGAAGACGGACTTTCCGTGGCAGGCGGTTTAACCTCGATACCGAAAAACTCCAGCTGCCAGATCATGTCGGCCTCAGGCAAAGGATAATCAATACCTGATTTGGCATAGATCAAGCCACTAACGGGCACACGGCCCATAGATTTTTGTAATTCGACAGCAAGACGCATCGACAAACCGGCATACCAACATAACGAGACGATTGATTTTGCCGACTGGCTGGCAAAGATTTTCTCGACAATCAGCTGATGAACACCGGCAAGGCGGGCTATGGCCAATTTCACAAAACCTTCTTCCTGCCAGGCAAGCGCATCCATAATCGTTATCGTATTCAGCTTGCCATCAGCGGCATAGCGATTGATTTTCTGTTCCAGCGTTTCAAACGGGTTATCGGTTGCCGCAAATTCAGACCGGCGGCGAACCATCGCGGCAATTTCAGCAGACGTCTGCTGGTCAAAATCCTTACGGTTTGCCAGCACGTTAATCACCGCATCCTGTGCAAAGCCGACCAGCTGCTGGGCCAGATCATAGGACAGCTCGGGGCGGAGCGCTACCGGTTCCTGCCAGCTAAGATAAGCACGCGACTTTTCAATGATTTCTTCCAAAAGAGAATGGCTGAAACTGATCTTGTTATTTTCAAGCAGGACACGACCTTGTTTTTCATCCACGGTATCCAGCAGTTTCTCGGTCGCCGTTTCACTAAGATTGCGGCGTTTGCTGACCGCCTCGATCGCCCAATCAGCAGGATGGTGGCTGATAATTTCAATCAGATCCTCATCAGATAATTTGGTACAATGGCGTAAAATAGGCTCCGACACTTCCTTTTCGACATCTTTGGCAAGCTGCTTTATCACCGATGGCGGGGCAAAGGCATGATCCTTAAGGGCGCTAGACAGCGCCCCCCGTATACGATCGACCTCATCACGAGCCAAGGTGCCCAAAGTTTTAACCGCAAAAGCGTAAAGCTGGCTTTGCATATCTTCGGCAAGATCAGGCAATAAGCGCACCAACCGTTCAGCGAGTAATAACCGGACATCCTGATCCTTATCCCGAACCAGAACATCACTGGCCTGAAGCGGCGTTTTATCATTACGGGCCACAGACCGGCGGATTTCTATATCCTTGTCAGCGGCCAGATAATAAAGAATTTCGGGATGTGATTTAGAACTGGCGGCGATTTTGCGCTTTTTATCAAGATTATTGGTGGCGACAATTTTCTTTTCTTTCTCGTACCGCTTTTTACTCTTACTTTTATTCTTGCTTTTACCTTTACCTGAAGAAAACAGATTTTTGAAAAAACGCATAATAATCCCCGGATCTTTCGACTTTGTAGTTATTATGTCACAAGGTGGTCAATAAACCTTTAATTTTTAAAGCTTTTCCGCCATAAGACCTGCTATTGAATTCTAAGGATAATCAGGTGATTGCATCTCAATCAACCGGCTGCGGGTACGTTCAAACGCTTGCCGGTATTGATGACCGGTATAAAGATCCGCCACAGGCACCGCAGCGCTTAGAAACACACGGATTTCCTTTTCGTAGAGCATATCAATCAAGGTCATAAAACGCCGGGTCTCATTACGTTTATCATCATTTAATTGCGGTACCGCCGTGATCAGCAAAACCGGAAAACTTTTGGCCAGCGCCAGATAATCCTCTACCCCCAGCGCAGTGCCACAAAGCGTGTCAAAATCGCTCATCGCAACATCTTTTGCCGTTAGCGGAAGTGTTATTTCACGCCCCCGTACCGGCAAAACATAAGCTGCCGGATCGGCATTACCCGTTAGGCGGGCAAATAATGCGTTCATCTCGGCTCTGGCCTTTTCATCATCAGGCCAGATATATTTCTTCTGATCCCGTAACGCCCCGCCCCGGTAGTCTTTCTGACCTTCAAAAGCAATGATCTCCATTTTCCGGTGCAACAAGGTTATAAAAGGCAAAAACCGGTCGCGCTGCAAACCATTTGCGTATAAATCATCCGGCGCAATATTAGACGTCATGACAACATGCACACCGGCATCAAACAGGGCACGAAACAACCGTCCCAGCAGCATGGCATCAGCGACATCTTCGACAAATAACTCATCAAAGCAAAGCAGCCGGGTTTCTGCCGCGATATCAGCCGCCACCGTTAACAGATCAGCATCAATCCGCCGCTTGCTGCCCGATTGGCGGCGTTTATGCAAACGGGTATGAATATCGAGCATGAATTCATTAAAGTGCATCCGTTTCTTTTGCGGTGTATCGGTAAAATCATAAAACAGATCCATGACAAAGGTTTTGCCACGACCGACACCGCCGTACATATAGACACCCTGCCGGTCTATCTGTACGGTTTTTTTATCCATACCAAAAAACCGGCCGATCCAGCTTTGTTCCGCTACCGGTTTTTTAAGCTGTTCATGCAGAATATATAGCTGATCAAAAGCCCTGATCTGGTCAGGGTCTTCGTTCCAGCCATGGTCGCCGCAGATTTTACGGTATTTTTCGGTTAATGCATTCATTCCAGACAGTATAAGCAGAAATAATCTGACGTGGATACACTGCAACGGAATTTTTCGGCAGTTTCTTTCGTTAGAGAAGGATTAAAGCCTGAACCATCATTCTAGAATGAAGCTCTTGCTTTCAGATAACCGTCTTTTACTATGGGGACAGGATATAATCTCTAGCGTGTCTTTTATCGCAAAATCCGCAAAATGACAGAGCGCCAGACAAAACGGAACATTATAGATGCCTGACCTGACATTTCTACACGACTCCCCTTTTTACGAGCTCACAGCATTACTGATGCTGGCATCGATAGCAGGTTTTATAGGGTTATGGTTGCGTCAGCCGATGATTGTCAGTTTTATTGCCGTTGGCGTGCTTGCAGGCCCTTCCGCATTGGGCGTTATTGAGAGCCACGAAAACATAGCATTACTGGCCGAGCTTGGCATTGCCGTTCTGTTATTTCTGGTCGGGTTGAAACTAGATTTAAAACTTGTACGCACCCTTGGCGCCGTCTCACTGGCTACGGGGGTCGGGCAGGTTCTATTCACATCGGTATTCGGGCTTGTCATCGGTCTGGCAATGGGCTTTAGCCTTATCACGTCCCTTTATGTTGCCGTTGCCCTGACATTCTCCAGTACAATTATTATTATTAAACTCCTGTCTGATAAACACGAGGTCGATGACCTGCATGGCCGTATTGCCCTTGGCTTTCTGATTGTACAGGATATTATCGTCGTCCTTGCCATGATCGTACTGTCAGCAATCGGTGTCGGGGCAGACGTCAGCGCGGAAAACAGTGTCGTCCTGCAAATCGCTCTGGTTTTATTCTACGGCCTGATCATGCTGATTTTCGTCGGCCTGTTCACACGTTATGCGGCAACCCCCATCATGACCCGTATTGCTTATTCCTCTGAATTGATGATTATCTTTGCCCTTGGCTGGGCCGCGCTGTTGGCTTCCCTTGGGGATCATTTCGGCTTTAGCAAGGAACTTGGCGGGCTACTTGCCGGTGTTTCTTTGGCATCAACCCCGTTCCGCGAGGCCATTGTTGCGCGGCTTTCCTCGCTACGGGATTTTCTTTTACTGTTCTTTTTCATCGCCCTTGGCTCGCAGCTTGATCTGAGCATGCTTGGCGATCAACTGGGGCCAGCGTTGATATTCTCTTTATTTGTGCTGATCGGAAACCCGCTGATCGTCCTTATCATTCTTGGCTATATGGGGTACCGCAAGCGAACAAGCTTTCTAGCTGGCCTGACCGTTGCGCAGATTAGTGAATTTTCGTTGATCTTTATGGCGATGGGTCTGACGATCGGCCATGTCTCGGCTGAATCCCTTGGTCTTGTTACCCTTGTCGGACTGATTACCATTGCCCTTTCTGTCTATATGATTACCTATTCGCAGGTTCTTTACCGCTGGCTGGAGCCAGTCCTTGGCATATTCGAACGCAAAACCCCCTATCGGGAAGAAGATATCGAACGCCAGCGCATCACCAAAACATCATATGATGTTATCCTTTTTGGTCTCGGGCGCTACGGCAATGCCATGATACAGCATTTATCCGAAGAGAATTTCAAAGTCCTCGCCGTTGATTACAATCCCGATACGGTACGGCGCTGGCGTAAATTAGGATATGACACCATATATGGTGATGCCTTTGATCATGAATTTATTGCCGGATTGCCGTTAAATCGCGTTAAATGGGTCATCACCGCCATGCCGCAACATGACGTTGGCATCACCCATGAAGACCCGCGTCTGGCACTGATTGAGGGATTAAAACAGCAAGGATATAAGGGCAAAATTGCCGTTTCGACCAATCATCCCCATGAAGCCACAACGCTGGAAGCCAAAGGCGCAGATCTTATCATCCTGCCTTTCCACGACGCGGCCGATCTTACCATTAAACGTATAAAAGCCATAGAAACAAAGACGTAAGACATTCTGGCAGCTTTTTTTGCGGCTTAAAGAACGGGATGCGGCCACGGATGTTTGTAAACAGGAACGACTTTAAGACTGCGAATTAACAAAGGAAATATAATGATTATATCAATTGAAATTATGGTGGGTCTTATCTTTGTCGTTCTGGGATTCTCGATTTTACTTCATGAAAAAAATTGGCAAGCTTTAGCCAGACGCATCATTGACAGGGAAAACCAGAACGCTTTATTAGCGGTCGGAGGTATCAATCTGTTACTGGGCGCGTTTATTCTTGCGTTTCACTGGGTTTGGTATGGCCTTGGTATGATTGTGACCCTGATCGGGGTTCTCTTGTTTCTACGCGGTTGCTGCACATTACTGTTTCCAGGTTATATTCAAAACCTGTTCCCGAAATTCGAGCCCAGACTATACGCTATGATCCGTTTTGGTGGTATAGCCGCGGTCATATTAGGGCTGCTTTCCTTTGCCGCGGCCTGGATGTAAATATTTAGAACTGATCACTGCTTATCTGTGACAAAACGGATTGCCCACCGGTAATCGGTTTGATTAACCCGTCCGCCTGCGGCAATAGCGCCTCGATAAAATAGCGGGCTGTGATGATTTTATTAGTTAGAAAGTCACTCGGCTCCTGTTTTAGCTCAGCTTCGGCGGCCATGACCTGCCGCGCCATAAGCGAGCCTGCAGCAACAATCGCAAACTGGCGCAGATACAGGGGCGCAGCAGCTGCCAATTGATCGATAGCGCCTTCTTTCTGTTCACTGGTCTGATCATTTGCCAACAGCCAGTCGCTGGTCGTCTCCAACCCGTCCAAAGCGGTTAACAGGTTGTTTTTAAGAACGTCCTGTTCAAGCGCTTTGGCATCAGCACGCATTTCAGAGATATAGGCTTTAACCTCGGTCCCATCATCACGACGTAGCTTACGGAACAGCAGATCTATGGCCTGAATACCGTTTGTACCTTCATAAATGGGTAAAATGCGCGCATCGCGATAGAATTGCGCCGCGCCGGTTTCTTCGATAAAGCCCATACCGCCATGAATCTGGATCCCCAACGAGGTCATCTCAACAGCAAGATCGGTGCACCAGCCCTTGACCAAGGGCGTCAACAGATCAACCCGCGCTGCGGCAGCTTGTTTTGCCGCTCTATCTTCCTGTTTATGCAGATGATCAAGCTGCGCGCCTGCATAATAGGACAGCGCCCTGCCCGCCTCGGTATATGCCTTCATCGTCAGCAGCATACGACGAACATCCGCATGTTCGATAATCGCGACTTTATCACCGGAAGGATCACCTATTTTGGCCGCCTGCACCCGGTCTTTGGCATAGGCCAGCGCGTGCTGATACGACCGATCACACAATGAAACGCCCTGCAGACCAACAGAAATCCGCGCATTGTTCATCATCGTGAACATGTTTTTCAAGCCCTCTCCTTCAGTGCCAACCAGATAGGCGGTTGCGCCTTCGGTTTCACCATACTGCATCACGCAAGTGGGAGAGCCGTGAATGCCCAGTTTATGCTCCAGCGCGACCGGATAAACATCATTGCGGGCACCAAGGCTGCCATCATCATTGACAAGATATTTGGGGACAATAAACAGACCAAGGCCTTTGTTACCTTCCGGCAAGCCATCAATCCGCGCCAACACCATATGTATAATATTATCGGTGAAATCATGATCACCCCAGGTGATGTAAATTTTCTGACCGGATAATGTGTAATGATCCCCATCCTTCCGCGCCAGGGTCCGAATGGTCGACAGGTCAGTTCCCGCCTGCGGTTCGGTCAGGCACATCGTTCCCGCCCATTCACCGCTGATCAATTTGGCAAGATAGCGGTTTTTCTGGTCATCTGTGCCGTGTTTACCGATTGCTTCAATCCCCGCCTGCGTCAACAGAGGGTTAAGCCCCAGCGCCAGATTGGCCGCCTGCCACATTTCATTACAGGCCATAGACAGCGACCATGGCAATCCCTGCCCGCCGTAATCCGTATTATGGGTCAGGGCATTCCAGCCCCCTTCAACATATTGCTGATAAGCCTCTTTAAATCCGGGGGTCGGCTTGACGGCATTCCCCTCCAGCTTTGCGCCGTTTTTATCGCCAGCCTCGTTCAACGGTGCCCAGACATTGGCGGCAAGCTTGGCTGCTTCCTCCAGCACTGCGGTGACGAGGTCATCATCGACATCTTCAAATCCTGGTAAAGCGGCAATTTCATCCATACGGGCAATATGTTTTAAAACAAACGCCATATCCTGAACCGGCGGGGTATATGCTGACATTTAAAAGGCTCCTGATGTCTTCTATTTTTAGAATAGTATAAAGACAATCCTGCTTTCCGCCAACGGGATTATCTTAAAGTTTCGCGATCCTTTTCCATCGCCAGCGGCGCTGATCTTTGCTAAGATCGCCGCTATGACAGAAATACGTTTTTATCATTTACAGCGCAGCGCACTCGGTCAGGCTTTACCCGGCATTCTGGGGCAAGCCTACAAACGTGGCATGCGGGCGATTGTCCGGTTCGGTAGTGACGCTGCCTTAAAATCAATGGATGAATTGCTATGGAGTTTCAAGGCTGACAGCTTTCTACCCCATGGCACAGCTGCAACCGGCCATGCCGGTGATCAGCCCATCTTTCTGACAACAGCAGAAGAAAACCCCAATCAGGCAAGTTTACTGGTTCTGGCAGATGGTGCCACGCAAGACGACTTGTCTGGTTATGATTTATGCTGTGATTTATTTGATGGTAATGACCCTGAAGCCCTGCAGGCCGCACGCGATCGCTGGAAAAATCTGAACGAATCTGGCGCTGCGCTTAAATACTTCCAGCAGGATGAATCGGGTCGCTGGGAAGAAAAAGCCTCCACCATCAAAGACAGCTAAGATCAATTACGACGAAACCCTTAGTACAGGGCAATGCGTATTAGTTCGTGTTAACCGCACCCGTGCCGCCCATTTTCTGGGCCACAACAGTCTGGCCAAGCCCTTTCGCAGCAAATTCGCTATTCAATTCACGGACATGGCGCTTAAAGGCGGCAAGATCGGATGCTGCCAGCTTTTCACCGGTCGGAAGTTTAACCGAGCCTGGATTCACCTGCTTACCATTAACATGGACTTCATAATGCAGATGCGGCCCTGTCGAACGGCCTGTGGTGCCGATATACCCGATGACATCACCCTGACGCACGCGTTTACCGGAATGTATGCCTCGGGCAAAGCCATTTAAATGGGCATAGGCAGTTTTCAAATTACTGCGGTGGCGAATTTTGATATAATTACCAAAAGACCCGTAACGGCTGGATCGTTCAATCACCCCGTCACCCGCGGCATAAATCGGCGTGCCGGTCGGGGCGGCAAAATCCGTTCCCTTATGCATTTTTGAATAGCCAAGAACAGGATGATGGCGGCGCCCAAAACCTGAACTGATGCGGGCACCATTAACGGGTGTTTTCATCAGCGCCTTACGCACGGACTGGCCATCCGGTTCAAAGAAATCAACCCGCTGATCTGACATTTCATAGCGGTACATTGAATATGGCTTATTACCCAGCGTCAATGTCGCATATAGAATTTCCCCTTTACCGGGAACAACTTCACCATCATCAGTCTGGTATTCTTCATACATGATTTCAAACCGGTCATTGGCGCGGATGTCACGCTGGAAATCAATCGACCATGAATAAATACGGATTAACTCCAATGTAACACGGTCAGGTACACCTTCGGCATTGGTTGCCAGATATAATGAATTTTTAATTTCACCGCGCACAGCCCGTAATTTACGGGTTGTTGGCCGCTGAACTTCACTGGTCACAAAACGATCTGCCGAAACACGGGTTGCAATCACACTGGACAGCATATCTTTTTGCAAGGTCAGAGCCATCAGCCGCGGTTCGCTTGCATCCGGCGCTGCATAGGCGGTTACCGTCTGACCCGGACGTACATCCCGCGGGTCAAAAATCGCCGCTAGTGATTCAATAGCGTAATGCGTATCGCGCGCGCCAACATTAAGGCGTTTTGTCAGCGCTTCGGCCAAAGTATCACCGGATTTAATTTTTACACTGACCGGACGGACACCTTTATTTTCAAGATCCATCAAACGGGCGGTCATTTCTGCTGCTGACAGATTAATCATTTCAAAGATTTCGGGCCGTGGTTCGGGCAAATAAACGCCGCCACGGGCAACAGGCAGACCGGCTGCAGGCTCGATATCAACCAGACCGGCAACGACATTGTCCTGTTGATTCTTTGTTTCTATAGCGCTTGTCTGGATATTTGTTGCGGGGGCGGTTGATGGTTTTAGAACCGGATCATCCGCTGTGCTATCATCAGAAGATATCTGCGGGGATGAATTCAGAACCTCTTTCATATTGATGCCAAGATCGCTATCACCGCTCTTGGCAAGCTCCATAGTCTCTGCCGCTAATTCAGGGGCGACGGGGGCCTGAGCCGTTACAGCCGCTATGCTGCCGTCATCTGAATCCGCAGAAGGCCAGAGCCAATAACCAACCGTCAGGACCAACAGGCCAAGGGCAATAAAACGTAAAGGAACCGGCGACTGTGAATGTCTGCGGCGCGTATAGGAAACGGTCATGTTTAGAACAACCTCAATTTATTAGAAGACTCCACTCTCATAGCATTAACTATTATACCTGCGCAAGATGAATAAATTGTAACCATAAAGTGTTTTTTCTAGACCCGTCAAAGATTTTGTGTAGTATGCAAATAAAGTTGCAAACTCTTGTTGCCTATTTATAACACAAAAGGAATCAGCCGTCATGTCAAAGCTTATGTCCGGAAAACGTGGTTTAGTAATGGGCGTTGCCAATGAGCGATCTATCGCCTGGGGTATCGCCAAAGCCGCGCACGAACATGGTGCAGAACTTGCTTTTACCTATCAGGGCGATGCCTTGGAAAAACGCGTTCGCCCCCTTGCCGAAAGCGTTGATAGCGATACTGTCCTGCCCTGCGATGTTACAGATGAAGCCAGCATCGAAAAAACATTCGAAACATTAAAAGAAAAATGGGGCGAAATAGATTTTCTGGTTCACGCCATCGCCTTTTCCGATAAAAGCGAGCTTGATGGCCGCTACCTTGATACCAGCCGGGAAAATTTCCTGCGGACCATGGATATCTCGGTTTATTCCTTTACTGCTATTGCCCAATATGCCGTACCACTTATGAAAGAAGGTGGCAGTCTTTTAACGCTTTCCTATTATGGCGCCGAACGGGTTATGCCGCATTACAACGTTATGGGCGTCGCCAAGGCCGCTTTGGAAGCCTCTGTCCGTTACCTTGCCAATGATATCGGCAAAGACAACATTCGCGTCAATGCCATCAGCGCCGGCCCGATAAAAACCCTCGCCGCAAGCGGTATTGGTGATTTCCGTTATATCCTGAAATGGAACGAACTTAATTCTCCGCTGCGCCGCAATGTGACAACGAACGAAGTCGGCAATGCCGGTCTGTTCCTGTTAAGCGATCTTGGCAGTGGCGTTACGGGCGAAGTCATGCATGTTGATGCCGGTTATCATACTGTTGGTATGGTTGCCGTTGATTCCGCCGCTGCCACAGCAGAGCTTTTGCAAGGCATAAAAAGCTAAAGCAGCCCGGTTTTCTGCCAATGGCGATGTTTTAGGAGGAAACCATGTCTTATAACCTGTTTGGAAAACTGTTCCGCTTTATGACCTGGGGCGAAAGCCATGGCCCGGCAATCGGATGCGTCATTGATGGCGCCCCGCCGCGCATTTCCCTGACAGAGGCTGATATCCAGTATTTTCTTGACCAGCGCCGGCCTGGGCAATCCCGCCATACCACCCAGCGACAGGAAGCCGATCAGGTAAAAATCATGTCCGGCGTTTTTGAAGGCCGGACCACCGGCACACCGATCAGCCTGATCATTGACAATACCGATGCCCGGTCAAAGGATTACGGCGATATTGCCCATAAATTCCGTCCCGGCCATGCCGACTATACCTATCAAATGAAATACGGATTACGTGACTACCGTGGCGGCGGACGATCTTCGGCCCGTGAAACAGCCATGCGCGTTGCCGCAGGGGCTGTGGCTCGCAAAATACTGCCCTCTGGTATTTCTATCAAAGCCGGCGTTGTCCAGATCGGCCCGCATAAGATCAACCGTGACCAGCTTGACTGGGACAGTGTCTATGATAATCCGTTTTTCTGCCCTGATCCTTCTGTCATTGAGGCATGGGCAGAATTTCTCGATCAAAAACGCAAAGAGGGTTCCAGCGTCGGTGCCGTGGTCGAATGTGTTATTTCAGGCGCACCGGCCGGTCTTGGCGCACCGGTCTATGCCAAGATCGAAGCCGATCTGGCCGCAGCCATGATCGGGATTAATGCCGTCAAAGGCATAGAATTTGGCGCCGGATTTGACGTGGTTAACCACCCGGGTGAAGAGACCGTTGATGAAATGCGTGCCGGAGAGGATAACGATCCGGTCTTCCAAAGCAATCATGCCGGCGGTATTCTGGGCGGCATCACCACAGGGCAGGATATTGTCCTTCGCGTGGCCTTCAAACCGACAAGCTCGCTGTTAACGCCGCGCAAAACAATTACTGACAGCGGTGAAAACACCGAAATTGTCACCAAAGGCCGTCATGATCCTTGTGTTGGTCTGCGCGGCACACCGGTTGTCGAAGCTATGGCCGCCTGCGTTCTGGCTGACCATCTGTTGCTGCATAAGGCGCAATGTCAATAACACCTGTCACCCTGCCCCGAATCGAATCGTCAATCACAAGCGATAAAGCCAATTAATTGTCATATCTTTAAAACTATCGCAACGACAATTTATAAACAACCCGCCGCAAGGCTTTGATTCATAAGGCATTAAATTTTTTTTCCACAGAATCTTAAAAAAAGACTCGACTCATAGGGGGGTCTTGGGCAAAACTCGGAGTCGGTGAGAAAAGCCGCTTCTACCCCGAACGACTTTCTCCCGATACTTCGCTTCGATGATTGCTTTGCCCCGTAACGAGAGTTACGGGGCTTTTTTTATCTATTGTTATTAATCCCGATCCCGTAACGCCTGCATTTCTGCATAGATGCACATCACATATACCGTTATGCGTTGCATTTTCAAAGCGGATCACGTATCACTTATTTAACACGAACTGCGTGAATCATTTGTCATCAGGATTTATCCTTTGTACCCGGTTCATGCTAAAATACAACTGATTTTTATTTTTTTCTTTGCCTAGATAACGGAGCCCCACCATGCCAGACCATGCCCCGAAAAAACGCGAAAATAGCTCACTCTTCCGGAAGATATTAACAGGATTCCGCAGCTTTTTCGCCCTCATAGGCTTTATGGTCGTGATTTCATTGGTCATGTTTTTCTTTACCTTTCAAAAGCTTACTAATATTCAGGCGCCGCCGATTGCCAAAACAACGGTCCTGACCTATACATTTGACGAACGCCTGCCCGAGGTTGTGACCTCCCCCAACCTGTCCCGGCCTTTATTAAGTACAGCCACAACACTACATGATGTGATTAACGCGCTGGATACGGGCAGCGAAGATGACCGCGTAAAGGGTTTTATCGCGCGGATCAAAAACAATAGTATTGATATTGCCCAGCTTCAGGAATTACGCGATGCGATTTTCCGTTTTCGGGCCAGCGGCAAATTCGCCTATGTCTTTTCGACCAGCTATGGTGATTTTTCCAATGGCCTGACCGACTATTATCTGGCCAGTGCTTTTGAAGAAGTCTGGCTACAACCCATCGGCAACCTCTCCATTACCGGCCTGTCCGGCCAACTACCGTTCTTTGCCGATACCATGGACAAACTTGGCATTAATGCCGAACTTTACACCCGTGCGGACTATAAAACGGCGGCAGAACCCCTGACCCGTTCCACGGCATCCCCCGAAAACCGGGCGATGACCAAAAGATTGCTTGGCTCTATCTACAACCAGGTGATCACAGATATCGCAACTGCACGCCAGAAAGAACCCGATTATATCGAAGCTCTGGTTGACCGTTCTCCCTTATTTGATACACAGGCACTCGATTCTGGCCTGGTTGACCGTCTTGGTTATCTTGATGAAATGGTTGAGTATTCAAAAGAAAACCTGAGCGACGAAGCCAAAGATGATGCCAAACTGATCGAATTAAACCTTTACGCAAAAAGGGTTGCCTCGCACAAGAAAAGCAATGAACCCTCTGACCGTTTTTCTGCCGCAAAAGACAAGCTGGATAAAGAAGATATCAAACCTTCGCGTATCGCTGTGATCTATGGCAGCGGCGCGATTATGCCCGATGATGGTAAACGTGGCAGATCAGCGCCCATGGGAACCGGTCCGGTTTTATCTGCCGAAGATATGGTCATTGCCCTGAATACAGCGCGCGAAGATCCACGCGTCGGTGCCATTATTATCCGTCTTAACAGCCCCGGCGGTTCGGCAACCGCATCGGAAAGCATTGCCCACGCCGTTCGTAAGGCGCAGGAGGATGGTAAGCCGGTTCTGGTCTCTATGTCGACAGCAGCGGCATCAGGCGGTTACTGGCTGGCAGCTGGCGCAGACCAGATTGTTGCCCAACCGACGACCCTGACGGGATCTATCGGTGTTCTGGCCGGTAAAGTTGTCATCGGTGATATGCTTGATAAAATCGGCGTTAATATTGAAGAATTCAATTTCGGCGAGAATGCCGGAATGTGGTCAAGCATCGAAAACTTTTCTCCGAAAGAAAAGCAGCAGGTTAATGCCATGCTTGATAATATTTACGATGCTTTCCTAACCCGTGTGTCAGAAGGCCGAAAAATCCCTTATGATACCTTGAAAAACGAGCTTGCCGGTGGCCGGGTCTGGACCGGTAGCGAGGCACTGGAAATCGGCCTTGTCGATGCGCTTGGTGGCCTTGATAAAACCATTCATCTGGCCCAGACAATGATGGATCTGCCAGAAGGTCAGGATGCCGACATTGTCCAGTACCCACGTCCGAAAACAACGCTGGAACTATTCCTTGATATGGCGACCAACGGCGTTGCGCTGGATGACCCCTTCACGGCTATGATGCATAAAATGGGTTTCACCGCTCTGCCTGCCGATCATACTACCTATGTTCGGCTGCCGACGATCCGGTAAAACAGGCTAAGTCTATTTCTGGATACAAAGGGCTCCAGAAGATACAGTTCATAAGTAATAACTAGTATTAGCTCAGAAAACTGAAATTAGAAGACTGATAAGCCCGGCTGGCATCTTCATTGGTCCATTGACGGATCATATCCGACATCATCATCACATCAATTTGTGACATGGTTTGAAATAATTGCGGGGCTCTCGCGCTGATAGCGCCATAGTAATTTTGCGCCTGTTGCGTATTTTCAGTACGGTCCGGACGTTTTTGTGCCGGCAACATATCCTCTGCCACCATATTCTGCAAAGCTTCCTGAGCCCGTATTGCATTATTTTCCGCCATATAGCGGGTCTGATCTTCGGCATAAACCGGCTGTTCGGTATGTACAGGCGGCGCCTGAACCGGAGAGGGAGAATCCGAGAACTTTTTATCGAAAAAGGCATAAACCTGTTCCAGAGAACGAGAGGTCCCGTTTTGATTATAAAAAACATTCTGATTGGCTTTAGCCGCACGGGGAAACAGATTTGCCGCAGCCTGATCAGCATTACTGTCTTGCGCATTTATAAATTTACCAGCCTGACCTGCACCTAGAAAATGGGCAAGATACATTTCGGTACTACCGATATCACGTTTGGTTTTGCGTTCCAGATATTCCTGATTATCTTTCGCAAATTCAGCCGCCATTTTTGAGGCTATATCAGGATCCTTGCGCAATTCCAGAATTTCCCGTTTCATTTCCGGGCTGCTCACTTTCACTTTGCCGCTAGCGGGGCTAAAAGAAATTTCCTGCCCATACTGGCCTAACCCGTGTTTATAGCCATGCTTGGCCACCATTCCGAGCCATGTGTTATCAATAAACTGAAAAAGTCCTGTAGCGCTGGAGGTTTTTGCCTTAACCTCGGGTTTGAAATTGCTTTCGGCCTGTGCCTGTTCTAACAAATAGGAAAAATCAACGCCGGTTTTCTTGCTGGCTTTTTCGATCGCGTGAAAGACATCTTTTCCAGCAAGCTCTTGATATTTGTTTATAAATTCTGATCCAAAACCGTTAATTGCCGCTGTCATACACTGATCTCCTTACCTTTACACCCCCTTTTACATGCAGGGACTGTGCCAGTTTTCCGGATAGTCAGCTCGGGCGACGACGCAAACGCGGGCGCAGGCTCTTACGATTCACCCCGATCAACGCATGTTTAACGCGGGCCTGATCAATAACTGTTTGACCAACTTCGTCCTGAAATGGCTTTGGCAAAGCATCAAACAGCTTTTGCATACCCTTGACATCTTTTCCCCAATACTCCGGATCAAAGAACTCTTTATAATAGCCAAAACCAACCACCCGATCGAAAGCCGATTTCCCATTCTGGTCCTTTGCCAGCAATTCTTCTGCGCTAAAGCGAAGACCGGATTTACGTTCCGCTGTTTTAAGCAAAGGGATAAAATCATTAAGTCGCGTCGCTGCCTGAAGCGGTGATAGACCCAGTGTCTGACTTGGCTTTAACCAATCAGATTTGGACAATTTTGTCAGTGTTCTGGTATCCTCGAAAACGCTACGGGCTTCCTGCCGTTCCCGCTCCAGATGGGGCGCAAGCTTTTCAAAAAGCTCGTGATGAGACGTTATCTCCAGCCCCCACCAATCCGACTGAGCCTGACACCAATAATGCCAATCCAGATCAGTAACCCGTGCATTAAAATCCTCGATTAACTCATTAAAAATTTTATCATCTGATCTCAGCAAGGCTGCGATCAATGGTTTTTCACCATCGACATGCACATCCACCTTAAGGTCTTCCATCAAAAGACCGGCGACATACCGGCTATTGCCCGTAATGGCGGCAGCCAGCAACCGTCCGGCTGTGTCCTGCCGATCGCTAAAATCAAGCCCGCGTTCAAGGAAATCACCTAGAATAATCCAGTTATTAGGCCATTCCGGATGCTGTAGAATATGGTCCAGAAATTCCTCATCCAACACTGGCGTCTTCACGTTTTGCGCCGCTGAGGAAATAAGATCCGGCCATCCGCTGGCATCAAGATTATCGATTAAAAAGCGTAAAATGGTTTGATCATCCTGAAAATCAGGCGCGGCGACGACAGCCTCCAGCGTTTCAATCAATTCTCGTTTTGCAGAGGTTCGGCTGTTTAAAACCCGCTCCAGAATTTTTTTTGGCTCCTGCACTTTGAACGACAGCCTCTGCTTATTAAAATAAGTGATCGCTTGGGAATTATTATAATCAATCGCTGCTTCGTACAGCTTCGTGGCATAGGGCAGCAAGTCAACATCATGTTCTACGAATAATGACAACAGATGCGCATCCCCGCCCTTGGCCGCGTTTATTAATATCTCACCATCCCCATAACCGGGATCAGCACCATAGCCAAGCAGGAGTTCTATGGTTTCACTCAGACAGTCGCGGCGATAGGATTTTTCCACATGGGTCTTCAGACACCGGCTGGCCATATCCTGATCCGGCTGATGTTTTTTGAAAATATATTCAAGACATTCATGGGCATCCGCATCGGCCACCATCTGGATAAGACCCTCAAGTGAAAAGATATCACACCCATTGCCGTTTGTTTGTGCGGCAAGCTCTCTGAGCACTCTTGCATCTTCCAGACTTGACGTCAAATCCTCCCAACATCTCAGATCAAGATCATTCGCTTCATCATATCTATCGAATAATAACTTAAAACAGCCTGCATTATTGCGCTTAACAGCCATCTCGATCATTATCTCATAATCGATTCTATGCATATAGTTTTCTAACAAATATGCGCAAATATCCGGATTCTCGTTTTGCGGAGCCCCTGTTGCAATCGCTGCGAAATGATCTTTGAACAGTTCAGGCTGATATTGTTCAATCAATTTAATAAAGGCGACATCCTTCCTTTTGCCCATTTCCCAGAAGGTACCCGATTGTTCATCCCGGGCAAGCCTAAAGCCCTGCTCGTACAAAAGCGCGGCATGCGTTGAATGCGGCGCTTTGGCCATCACATGGCTCATAAGATCTTCGCCGCCACTTTGGAATCTAGGATCCTTGGCCAGAAGTTCAAAATTACGATATCTTTTATTCAGATATTCAGTGAACAGCATCGTTTCTTTGGTCGCGGCATCCGCGGCAATATCATATTCCAGAATCGTTTTTACATCATTGGGGCTATGACGACTAACGGCTTTTGATAATAACTCAAAGCGTTCTGCCGGAGTCATGGCTTCAATCTGCTTCCTATCAATGGCTTTGGTATTTTGTTCAGGGGTCATTGTCTGCTCTATCCTTAGAATCTGTATGTTTTCATAACATTACAGATCCCGCACTGTCAAGGCACTGCGATCAGGATTCAAGAGTTTTTGTGACCTTATTGGTAATCTCTTCAAGGGTAAAAGGCTTGCTGATCACTTCATGAGCCAGAACATCAAGATTATGAGCCCGCTGGCGTTGATTGGCGTAACCGCTCATCATTAAAATCTTCATCTCCGGATATTCTTTAACGGCTTTCAGGGCCAAGGCAATACCATCCAACTCGGGCATGACAATATCTGTCAGCAGCAGATCAAATTTTTGTTTTTTTAGTTCTTCCAGAGCTTTCTGGCCATTTTCAGCAGCAACCACTGCATAACCGGCATAATTCAATGCCCGTTCGACAAAATCCCGAACTGCATTTTCATCATCAACAACCAGAACATGGTAAATATCAGCTTCATCTAAAAATTGATCACTATTCATAAATTAATCCTTTTGGCTGAAAAATATTCTAACGCGTCCCCGCTTTTGTGCAACATCTATAAAACCCAATTTAATAATATGCGCCTTTCCAGGGGGGAGCTCGACAGCTTCGGCGGCTGGTTGCCAGGACTGTATAACCTCGCCACTTTCAGGATCCGTCAACGCCACTGTGATCGCCGGTATGGTTTTTGATGCATCTGTAATATTCGTGACTTCAGCCTCGACATAAAGCATCTCTTCATTCGCATCGGTTTTGCGAATCAGAGCACGACCATCAGAAAATCTCAGCCCTTGCCACGGATATTCCGGCGCCAGACCAATGGCCGAATACAAAGCTGCTGATTGAGGCCATATTTTAAGAACGGTATTCTGCGCCGCCAGCATAAAAATAATTGTTAACAGCAACAGTGAAATAAACGTCACACCGCCGGTAACAGAAGCATTCTGACGGGTTTCTTCATCTTCGGCCAGCAAGGCTGTTGATTGATCTGACGATACAGGCTTAATAGATTCGGGCACAGGTTCTGTAGCATTGGCATCGGCCAGGGCTTCTTTAAAATCACCGGAATCTCCAGAGCCCTTAGAATCTTCAACTTCAGAAATATCATTTTCGGCTTCATTTTCCGGTTTTTCAAACCAGATATGGCCGCAGTTCGTACAGCGTACCTTACGCCCTGTGCCGATTTTCTCGGCAGGAACCGTAAACTGTGTCTGGCATTTTTCACATGTAAGCACCGTCATGGTCTATAGATAACCTCGATTTTCTCTTTTCACCACCCCGTGGGAGCGCTATAACTTAAATATTAGCACAGATGCTTTTAATTAATAGTGTTTACCGGAGCAATATGTCCCTGATCACGTTTGAAAATGTTGGACTACGTTACAGCACCGGCCCGGAAATCCTGACCGATGTTAGCTTTGATCTTGCGCCCGGCTCGTTTCATTTTCTAACGGGTCCCAGCGGCGCCGGTAAAACTTCGCTTATGAAGCTACTTTATCTCGGCCAAAAACCGACCCGCGGTTCAATCAAAATCATGGATCGGGATATTCTGGGTCTATCGCGCGGTCAGGTCACACGCCTGCGCCGTCAGATCGGTATTGTTTTTCAAAATTTCCGTCTCTTAAACCATCTATCAGCCTTCGATAATGTTGCGTTACCGCTACGGGCCACAGGTATGGATGAACATAAAATCCGTAAAAATGTAATTGAATTACTTGAATGGGTTGGTCTGGGGGATTGCCTGCATGCACTGCCCGTTACCCTTTCAGGCGGGGAGCAACAGCGTGTTGCCATTGCCCGGGCAATTATCAACCGGCCAAAAATCCTGCTGGCCGATGAACCGACCGGCAATGTTGATCGTAAGATCGGTATGAAATTGCTCTATCTATTCGAAGAATTAAACCGTCTGGGCACAACGATTGTCATTGCCACCCATGATCAGGAAATTATCGAACAATTTGACCGTCCTGTCCTGCGCATGGAAAATGGCCATGTCCATCAATCCCTTGACGGTCTACGATCAAGCCTGTCTTCGATGCCGGAGAATCCATTATGAACCAGACCCCGCATTTTAATGATTATAAATATGATTTATCATTAGAGCATGATGGCACCAACCGGTTCATGGTCTGGATCATTGCCTGCCTGATTTATATTGCGGCCTTGGCCTTGATGGCGGCCCTCGCATCAAAAGCAATGGTCGACAGCTGGCAAAGTTATGCGACCACCCATGTCACACTTGAAATTCCCTACAGCGAAAATAATGAAGAACAAGCCCTGATTATGGCCGAGGCCGTAACCCCGCTGGCCGCTGTTGAAAAGGTTGAAATCATCCCCCGTGCCGAAACCGCCGCAATGGTTGCAGAATCACTGGGACAGGGCCGCTCCGGCAAGACATTAGATGCCGATTTATTGCCTTTACCGATGATCATTGACGTGACCTTATCGAATGCCTCTGACGCTGCCTTTCAAACACTGGAAGATAAAGCGCTAGAAACCAACAATCAGGCTCTTTTGCAACGCCATGAGGACTGGGCGCGTGATATTCTTGAATACGGGGAAACCCTGTATGCCGCAGCGCTCGTGCTTCTTATCCTGATGGGCTCGATGACGGTTTTGACATTAATCTGGACTTTGACATCACGGATAAATGTTCATCAGGATGAAATTGATATTCTGGCCGTGGTTGGTGCCAATGATGCCTATATTGCCCGCCAGTTCCAGCATTTTGCGCTCAGCCGTACCCTGACCGGCTGTCTGATCGGTCTTGCTCTGGCTCTGTTGACACTGATCATTGTCCGCTACAAACTACCCGGCGCGGCAGCAGGACTTCCCTTTAGCTTTATAGAGATGATCGGCTGGCTGTCCCTGCCCTTAATGGCCTGTCTTTTGATCGCCTGGCTGACCTCCTATATTACACTGGCCCGCAATCTGGCCAAATTAACCTGACAAAAAAGAAAGACCCCATGCATATCATTCGAACTCTGGCTTTTAACATTGTCTTTTTTACCTTCGGGCTGTTTTGGAGCCTGGCCTTACTCTGGATTTTGGTATTGCCGCGCCCGATCATCAATAAAATCATCCAAAACACCTATTTTCGAAGCATTAACTGGGCCGAGCGCTATATACTTGGTTTAAAATGCAAGGTTGAAGGACTGGAAAATCTGCCCAAATCAGGCGGTTATGTATTGGCGGCCAAACACCAGTCTGCCTTTGAAACCCTGAAATTTCCGTTTCTGTTTGATCAAACCGCTATTGTTCTAAAACGCGAATTAACCTGGATCCCGCTTTGGGGATGGTATCCGCGGCGGATGGGCATGATTCCGATTGATCGCGGCTCTGCCCGTGTTGCTTTAAAATCTATTACTGATGGCGCAAAGCGCGTTGTCGACAGTGAACAACGCCCCCTGATCATCTTTCCGCAAGGCACGCGCGTCGCCCCCGAAGACAAAAAACCCTACAAAACCGGTATCGCCCATGTTTACAAAGCGGTCAATGGCCCGGTTATTCCGGTGGCACTGAACAGCGGCTTATACTGGGGTAAAAACAGTTTCTGGAAAAAGCCCGGAACAGTGACGCTGAAATTCCTGCCCCCTATTCCAGCAGGGCTGGAGGTGCATGATTTCATGCTTCGCCTCGAAGACGTGCTTGAACGTGAAAGCGATGCTCTGGCAGCAAACCCTGAGCGGGAATAACAACAGGTTTATTGAAACGCAACCTCGGTAAAGCTGCGCAGTTTACGACTGTGCAGCCGTTCAATGCCTTGATTGCGTAGTTTTTCCATGGCCAGAATGCCAATTTTCAAATGCTGATCAACCCGCTCGCGATAGAATTTATCCGCCATACCGGGCAGCTTTAACTGACCGTGCAGCGGTTTATCCGACACGCAAAGCAATGTCCCGTAAGGCACACGGAAACGGAAACCGTTCGCAGCAATCGTCGCAGATTCCATATCCAGCGCCACAGCGCGACACTGGCTGAGCTTTTTGACCGGAATACGCTGGCTTTTCAATTCCCAGTTACGGTCATTAATCGTGGCCACGGTTCCGGTCCGCATGACCTGTTTAAATTCATATTCGCCAAGACCGGTGACTTCCGATACGGCCCGTTGCAAGGCGACCTGAATTTCAGCCAGCGCCGGTAACGGCACCCAGATCGGAAGATCCTCATCCAGCACACCATCTTCACGGACATAGGCATGCGCCAGCACATAATCACCCAGCGACTGGCTGTTACGCAATCCGGCACAATGGCCCAGCATTAACCACGCATGGGGTCTTAAGACCGCAACATGATCGGTAATGGTTTTGGCATTTGACGGCCCGACACCGATATTGATCATGGTGATGCCTGATCCATCGGCACGTTTTAAATGATACGCCGGCATTTGCGGCAATCGTCCGGCAGGTTGACCGGCATCTTTATCCACGCCTTCGATATTGGCGTTATAGGTGATTTTATCACCCGGCTCGACAAAGGCGGTATATTCAGAACGATAAGCCGCAACGTCGGCATCATCGGTTTTTGTCATCAATTGACGGCCAAGCTGGATAAACTGGTCAATGTAAAACTGATAGTTGGTATAGAGCACAAAATTCTGGAAATGCGCCCCTGAGGTTGCCGTATAATGTTTTAAACGCTGGATACTCAGATCAACCCGCGGTGCGGTAAACAAGGCCAAAGGATACGGCCCGCCCAAAGGCGCTTCATAATCACCATTGGGGATGGAATCATCCATATTGGCAAGATCAGGCAGATCAAACAGGTTCGGCAGCATACTCATTTGCGCGCCCGACAGATCAGCTTCCAGATGAAAATGCTCGCCCAAAGCAAAATGCAACGGGATTGGCGTTTCACTCACACCGACTTCGATTTTTAGCTTGTGATTGCCCAGTAATAACGAAAATTGCTCCTGATAGTAATAATCAAAAATATCAGGACGTGTAACGGTTGTCCGGTAAACACCGGGACGGGTCAAAAAGCCATAAGCACGGCGGCTATCGACTTTGGGCATATCCTTGACCGTCACCTGAACGTACGGATAACAAGCCCGCACCGGCTGCGTTAACGCATTATCTTCTGTAGAAAACAGATGAAAACATTCCTGCAGATAATGTGTATTACATTCATAAATGTCAGAAATCCAGTTATGCGCCTTTGCCGGATCAGTAAAATACTTTGTTGTCCGGATACCGGCTTTTAATGGTTGGCTCTTGATTTTTTTTGTTGGCATATTGTCTTCGTCCTTTACGTATATTTTGCGCAAGAATAGCACAAAACACACCAAGAACGGTATATTATTTAGCGCGCGGCGGTGCGGGGGGTGCCGTTCTGGACGATGGCGCTGCCATTGGCCGGTTAGGATCACGGTCTGCTTTTGGCTGATCTGCGGTTGGCGAGATCATGGAAAGCGGTTGAATCCCTTTTTTCTCATTCTCATAGGTAAACGTCCCATCCGCAATATAAGATTTAAGATTATGCGGGAAATCAGGCGCATTAAAAATATCTTCATAAAAACTATGATTTTCCGCGGTATGCGGCTCATGCGTATACAAAATATGCAGGCCATGTTTCATGGCATCTTCAGGGCTATTGATTTCAGCGACTTTACGCATTTCAGTAAAAGCAATCGGCTCGGGGCTGATATACTGGGTTTTGTGACGTGGCGACTGGCTGAATTTATCAGCCGGTAATTCATAAATGACCCCGTGAAATTTACGCTCGCCACTTTCCAGTTTCTTTAAAAAATCATCCCGATCTGGCAGCAGAGCAATGGTAAAGCCTTGCTCTTCATCCGTATGGTTAAGAATACGGGTGCCGTTCGGCGAACAATAAGGCAGACATTCGGTTGGCACCTGCGTTGTGAATTTGCTGTTCACCGTATCATCGGGGGTTTCAATACCAGCCGCATAGACATAGGGCTGCGGATCGGCATCATTCGCCTGCGATGGATTTAAATAATCGCCCTTAAAGTCACCATGGACCAGATGAAAAACCCGTTTTGCCATAAAATCAGTATAACCGATAAACCAAAAACAGGGAAGTCCGGGGTTACAGCCCCATCAGCGAACGCGCGAAATCCGTGGCTTTAAAGTGATGCAGGTCTTCCAGTTTTTCACCAACACCAACGGCATGAATCGGCTTTTTATATTTTTCAGCCAGAGAAACAATTACCCCGCCTTTTGCCGTCCCATCAAGCTTGGTCACAACCAGACCGGATATATCGACCGCCTTGTCAAATAACTCGACCTGAGAATGCGCGTTCTGCCCTGTCGTTGCATCCAGCACCAGAATGGTCTGATGCGGGGCATTTTCATCATGCTTTTTGATCACCCGTACGACTTTTTGCAATTCTTCCATCAGATTGGCTTTATTCTGTAACCGCCCTGCCGTATCAATCAACAGAACATCACTATTTGCCGTTTTGGCCGCCTGCATGGCTTCGTACACAAGCGCACCGGCATCAGCGCCGATATCTTTGGAAATCACCGGACATCCGGTGCGGTCACCCCAGACTTTCAACTGTTCGACTGCTGCCGCGCGGAACGTATCGCCCGCGGCCATCATGACTGATTTTCCTTCATCACTGAAACGTTTGGCCAGTTTGCCGATTGTCGTTGTCTTACCGGTACCATTAACGCCGGCGAATAAAATGACATGCGGATGGCCTTCCCCAATTTCAAGCGGTGTTGCAATAGGCTCCAGAATA
>Ga0136604_1000143_pt1 | contig 40590 bp, 35 predicted proteins | sample AntRauFillE10628_FD_104928 | JGI IMG/M metagenome (GOLD analysis project Ga0136604, IMG submission 104928) | Saline lake microbial communities from Rauer Islands, Antarctica - Metagenome Filla E10 #628 | ecosystem: Environmental > Aquatic > Non-marine Saline and Alkaline > Saline | place...
ATACACCCATGTCACCCTGACATCCCGTTTTGGCGCGGCTGTAATGCCAGAGGTGCACATGATTGATATGCGGACCGAGAAAACCACAGCCCAGACCTTTATATCCGAACCGTTGCGCGCTGCGATGCAGGACAGGTTTGAGCGGGGGGAGCAATCGCTGCTGTTCCTTAACCGTCGGGGCTATGCGCCTTTGACCCTATGCCGTAAATGCGCGCACCGGATTGAATGCCCGTCCTGCACCGCCTGGCTGGTTGAGCATCGCAAAACCGGAAACCTGCATTGCCATCATTGCGGGTTTCAGCGCAAACTGCCAAAAATCTGCCCTGAATGTGAAGCTGAAGATTCTCTGGTTGCTTGCGGTCCCGGGGTTGAGCGCATTGCCGAAGAGGTGTACGCCTTTTTGCCCGATGCCAATATTCTTGTCCTGTCGAGCGATATTACCAATAGTCCCAAAGCGCTGGAAGATGCGATCACCGCGATCACCGGCGGGGATATTGATGTTATCATCGGCACGCAAATGATTGCCAAAGGACATAATTTCCCCAAACTAACTTGCGTTGGCGTGATTGATGCCGATGTCGGGCTTGGCGGCGCTGATATGCGGGCGGCAGAACGTACGTTCCAACTGCTTCATCAGGTTTCCGGCCGTGCCGGTCGGGCGGATCTGCCGGGTCAGGTCTATTTGCAAAGCTATATGCCCGATCATGCGGTGATGAAGGCGCTGGCCGCCGGCGCCCGCGACCCGTTTTTGAAAATAGAATCAGAAGAACGGGCCGAAGCGTCGATGCCGCCCTATGGTAAGCTTGTTGCCCTGATTATCAGCGGTAATAAGGAAGATCAGGTCAAATCCTATTGCCGTGATCTTGCACGTACGGCGCCAGCGTACAATAACGTACAGGTATTGGGGCCAGCAGCCGCCATGTTATCAATGCTGCGTGGCAAGCACCGCTGGCGTTTCCTGGTCAAAGCCGAAAAAGAAGCGCAGATACAAAAAATCATTCATGACTGGGTAGGGACCGTCAAAAAACCGTCATCCGTACAGTTGAAAATTGATATTGATCCGCAAAGCTTTTTCTAAATCGCCATAGATTAAATAAATTAAACGGTAATGAAGCCATGGTAATTGGTGGTGTTCTGGTCAATATCCTGCCAGCTGTCGGTATCCCATTCAAAAATACTAAGCCCGCAGGTTGGATAACCGGCATGGAAATCATCGTCTTTTGCACCGGCGAGTATGCGGGCAAGTTCATAAGTGCCAGGATTATGCGCGACCAGTAGCAAACGATCAATATGGTTTTTAGTAGAGAAAACCTCATCAAACAAGCGCATCGCTGGGGCGTGGTAGAGTGAGGTCGTAAACTGGGTTTCAATCTTGGGCAGGTCAAGTGCGCCTACGGTTTGTTTGGTGCGCAGGGCATCAGAACTGATGATAAGTTCCGGCAAAAGATCATTACCATCCAGGTAACGGCGGATATATTGGGCCTGCTCAACACCGCGTTCGGTTAAGGGGCGGTCTTTATCCCTATTGGTCGGACTTTCGTCCTGTGTATCGGCATGTCGTAAAAGAAGAAGCTGTTTCATGATTTAATCCTGTTCATTTCAGACACAAATGTCTATAAAAATATGAAATAAAGGTTACCTGTTATGCGAAAAAATACCCGCCCCGTTGCTGTTATTGATATCGGATCAAACGCTGTGCGCTTTGTCGTTTACCATGATCTCTGCCGTGTACCGGTACAGTTGCATAATGAACGCAATATTTGCGGACTTGGAAAAACGCTGAACAAAACCGGCAAATTGAATCCGGACGGGGTAACCGCCGCGCTTGATAGTATCGCCCGTTTTGCGGCCCTGATCAGTGCGATGAAAATCAAAACAGTGCTAGCGGTTGCGACTGCCGCCCTGCGTGAAGCGGAAGACGGCCCGTGGTTTGTTGAAACGGTGCGCGAACGTTTTGGCCTTGATATCAATGTCATCAGTGGCGAGGAAGAAGCCCGCCTGTCTGCCCTTGGTGTGGTCGCCAATCATGGCGCGGTCGATGGGCTGATCGGTGATTTTGGTGGCGGATCGTTAGAATTGATCGGCATCGAAAAAGGCCGGATCAAGACCCAGAATACCTTGCCAGTTGGTGCTTTGCGGATTTTATCACATGATACAACGGCCGCACGCCTTGATTATATTGACCAGCATTTAAAAACGCTGGATCTATCCAAATTCCGTGGCCAGAGCTTTTATGTGCTGGGCGGCGCCTGGCGGTCTCTTGCGCGGGCGCACATTTTTATGGAGAAATATCCGGTTCAGGTTCTGGATAATTACCGGCTGAACGTAGATGAGGCGATTGAATTTACAACATTGATTGCAAGGCAGAATACCAAATCGCTTGAACGTATGGCAGGCCTACCCCAACGGCGGGTACGGGATATGCCGGCAGCAGCGCTGGTTTTAAAGCGCGTTCTTGAAACAGCGCAGCCTTCGAAACTGGTTTTTTCGGGTACCGGTCTTCGTGAAGGATTGTTATATGATCAATTATCTTCGGGGATAAAACAAAAAGATCCGCTGATTTCCGCCTGTCGCGAAATTGGCCGCGAGACCAGCCGTTTTAGTACGGAAAAGGAATTGTTATCGCTGGCCAAATGGATACAGCCTTTATTTCCTGATCCTGATGCGCCGCTGGTCAAAACCCTGCAAGCGGCAAGCCTGCTGAGCGATGTTGGCTGGTTCGAACATGAAGACCACCGCCCGCGGCATGCCTATTTAAGGATTTTGAATATGCCGCTATACGGGATGAGCCACCGGCGGCGCGCTATTCTGGCGCTGGCGGTCTTTGTCCGTCACAAAGGCTATCTTAGAACCCTTGGCCGCGGTAAGCCCGAATTAACCGAAGCGGCGCAGAAAATGGTCAATCGGGCAGAACGCGATGAGGCTGTGTTGATCGGCCTTGCCATGCGTCTGGCCTATACCTTGACTGGCGGCGCTTTGACCTTGTTAAAGCATGGTGAAATTTCGGTCACTGATACAGACCTGAACCTTACCCTGACCGGTCGTCATACAGGGATTAAGGGCGAAGTTGTGCAGGATCTTTTAAACCAGATTGCCGCGCTGACCGGTCATGCCGCACATATCACGGTGAAAAACGATTCTGCTGTATAATCCGGTTAAAGAGAATCAGGCTAAACCGGCATCCAGATCACGGATATGAATCTCGTTATTTTCGATGACAAAGCCGATTTTGCCTTGTTTAACGGCAAGCGCGGATTTACCAAAGACATCATAGCGCCAGCCTTTAAGGGCGGGAATATCGGCCTTGTCATTGGCGGCGATTTGTTCAAGATCACGGGTATTGGCCAAAAGCTTGGGCGCAACATTATGTTCTTCGCATTTTATACGCAGTAAAACCCGCAGCATTTCAACGACTGGCCCTATATTTGATGGCAGCGGTGTCGGCTTATCCTTTTTCGGGCAGTTTTTATCGGGAATTTCTTGCCCGCGTTTGACGGCTTCCAGCAATTCATCCGGCCGTTTTCCATCAAAGAAAGAGGGATGAATGCTACGCATTTTGCGCAATTCCTGCGTGGTTTTGGGCGGATGCAAGGCAATTTCGGTCAAGGCATTATCACGCAAAATGCGGCCCCGTGGTTCGTCATCACGCTGTGCTGTTTCTTCGCGCCAGGCGGCGGTTTCTTTAAGGATGGCAAGAGCGCGCCGTTTACGGGTGTTGATTTTGATCCGCTCCCAGGCTTGATCGGGCGGGTTTTGATAGGTGCTAGGGGAAGTCAGGATTTTCATTTCTTCCATCACCCATTTGCTACGATTGAGGTTTTCTATCCTCTCGGTAATGTATTTATAGGCCAGTCGCAGATGTGTCACATCGGCCATCGCATAAGCCAGTTGTTTGTCGCTGAGCGGTCTATGAGACCAATCGGTAAAACGGGAGCCCTTGTCAATCTGGATGTTGAGGATCTTGTTGATCATCGCCTCATATCCGACCTGATCGCCAAAGCCACAAACCATACCGGCGATTTGGGTATCAAATAACGGGTGGGGGATTTCACCGCTCAGGTAATAAAAAATCTCGACATCCTGACGGCCGCCATGGATGACTTTGATAATGCTGTCATCCTGCAATAATGTGAATAACGGCTTCAAATCGATTCCATCGGCCAGCGGGTCGATAATTGCTTCGAGATCATCATTGGCAACCTGAATCAGGCAAAGTTGCGGATAATAGGTTTTCTCGCGAATGAATTCAGTGTCAATCGTGACATAATCGGCTTTTGCGAGTGACTGGCATAGCTCTGCGAGCGCGTTGGTATCGGTTACAATATTCATGTCGATTATGATACGTCATATCCGCTTTGGACAAAAGCCTAAAAAAGCAGGCCATAAAAGGTGATGGATTGCCATCAAAGCTTGACAAAAATGCCGCCGCATGGGATTTTTCAGCCAATTCTGTTATTTTTTTGAGGGATATGAATATGCACGCTTACCGTACGCACACATGTAATGAACTTCGCGCCAGTGATGATGGCCAGCGCGTCCGTATTTCAGGCTGGGTTCACCGTCGCCGCGACCATGGCGGGTTACTTTTTGTCGATCTGCGCGATCATTATGGCTTAACACAATGTGTGATCAATCTGGATAGCCCCTTGTTCAAGGAATTTGAAAACCTACGCAATGAAACGGTGATTACGGTTACCGGTACAGTCGTTAAGCGGACAGGCGATACAATCAATAATCGCCTGCCTACCGGTGAGATAGAGCTAAAAGTCGAAGAGATGGAAGTTCAATCCCGCGCCGATACACTGCCATTGCAGGTCAATAGCGATGAGCCGTATGGCGAAGAAACCCGTTTGCGTTACCGCTATCTTGACCTTCGCCGTGAGGTCATGCAGCGTAATATTGCTTTGCGTTGTGATGTTATTTCTTCTATCCGCCGTCGCATGGTTGATGAAGGTTTCCGCGAGTTTCAAACCCCGATCCTGACCGCCAGTAGCCCTGAAGGTGCACGTGACTTTCTTGTGCCAGCCCGTTTGCATCCTGGTAAATTTTATGCGCTGCCGCAGGCGCCCCAGCAGTTTAAACAATTGCTGATGATGTCCGGTTTTGATCGTTATTTCCAGATCGCGCCGTGTTTCCGCGATGAGGATGCCCGTGCGGACCGCTCGCCAGGTGAATTTTATCAGCTGGATATAGAGATGGCTTTTGTAACGCAAGATGATGTCTTTGCTGCTATCGAACCGGTTTTGCATGGTGTGTTTGAAGAATTTAAAGATTTTGATGGCGAAACCTGGGATGTGACTCCGGCACCATTCCCGCGTATTCCTTATAGCGAAGCCATGTTGAAATATGGTTGTGATAAACCTGATCTTAGGAACCCGTTGGAAATTGTTGATGTCACGGCTGCCTTTGCCCGCGAAGATGTCGAATTTAAAGCCTTTAAGAATGTTATTGCCAAAGGCGGCGTTGTTCGCGCTATTCGCGCCCCGAACGTATCTGACCGGCCGCGGAGCTTCTTTGACAAGCTGAACAGCTGGGCACAGGGCGAGGGCGCTCCCGGTCTTGGTTACGTGACCATTGAAAACGGCGCTGGTAAAGGCCCGATTGCCAAATTCATTCCTGAAGGCGCATTGGATGTTATTAAACAAACAGCAAAACTGGAAGATGGCGATGCCATATTCTTTGTCTGTGATATGGAAGCCAAAGCCGCTGAAATGGCCGGTAAAGCCCGTACCAAAATCGGTGAGGAGATGGACCTTCTTGAAAAGAATGCCTTTAAATTCTGCTGGGTTGTCGATTTCCCTATGTATGAGCTTGATGATAAAACCGGTAAGGTGGAATTCTCCCACAACCCGTTTTCAATGCCACAAGGTGGCCTTGAAGCGCTGGAGAATGAAAACCCTCTCGATATCAAGGCATTCCAGTATGATATCGTTTGTAACGGTATTGAACTGTCTTCGGGTGCAATCCGGAATCACCGTCCTGACATCATGGAAAAGGCTTTTGCCATTGCCGGTTACGATAAATCCGTTCTGGAAGAACGCTTTGGCGGCATGATCAATGCCATGCGTTTCGGCGCACCGCCTCATGGTGGCGTTGCCCCTGGTATTGACCGGATTGTGATGTTGCTGGCGCATGAGCCGAACATCCGTGAGGTTATTGCCTTCCCGATGAATCAGCAGGCCGAGGATTTGATGATGGCAGCCCCTGCCGAAGTTGATCCACACCATCTGAAAGAACTGCAGATCAAAATTGATAAGCCGAAAGAGAAAATCAAGGCTACGGGGTAAGGTTTAAAACAGAGGTTTTAAGCCATGCCGGCACTGCCGAGCATCTGGAAATGGAAGCTCGGCAATGATTTGCGGGCGTTTTTGCGCGCATACATCATTTGGTCAGCGCGGTCATACAGATCGGTATATGATTCGATATCATTACCGATCATAATAGATCCCAGACTGACACCGATCGAAACGCTCTTGTCCTGATGATAGAGAGATAGATGATTAAGATGTGTGTTGATCAGATCAAGTTTGGCTTTTGCCTGTTCTTCATCAATATCGCCAAGATAGATGGCAAATTCATCACCGCCAAGACGTCCGGCAACATCTGTTGAGCGTGTCATATCGCTAAGGCAGGTAGCGACAATTTTTAAACATAAGTCACCAATATAGTGGCCGTGGCTGTCATTGGTCAGTTTAAAATCATCCAGATCAAGAAGTGCAAAGGCTCCGCCCTTTACCTGACCACGTTGCAGGCGTTCGAGTTCGCGTTTTACAGCATTTTCAAAGCCACGACGGTTCAGAAGGCCGGTCAGCTCATCCGTGACAGCTAGCTTTTCCAGAGATTCGATACGTTGTGACTGGCTGTCCATCTGTTGTTCGGCCTGACCAATCAGGTCATAAGCATGCTGTAATAGCGCCACTGTCATCGCATGCGTCCGGCGCAAAGCCTCTGGCGATGTTGTCTGAACTGAAATAGTATCGAACTGTTCTAATAGCTCCGGATTAACTGTTTTCAGAAAATTTCTGATCATCTTGTCATTCATTTTTTCACCCTACCCTAAATGACTGGTTCTTTGCGGCCAGTCTGTTCACCTGCCCCTAAGCTATGCGAATTTCGTGCCAGTTATGAAATATCTTTATTTTGTATCGCTGATTTTATAGAGTAGAGAGACCGTGTTTTATGGTTTTTTAGAAAAAAACTTAGCACTTGGTATGGATTAATAATTGCTGTTATACTGGTATTTCATTACTTTGGATGTATGGATATTTTGAAGAATTCCCGCCTGATATACACTGTCGTTGCCGTCGCCCTGTTGGTTTCAGGCGCGTTTTTGATCTATAGCAAAGCCATATCTGCTGCGCCGGGTATTAAGAATGCACAGGTAAATGCGGGGCTGGTTGATGCGGAAGATGTGGCAAAAAATGCCGTTATACGGAATATAGTGCCGCATAAGGCGTTGTATAGATTAAAGCTTACTGCTTTGCATGCTGGCAGCCCGATTACCGAAATCGGCGGTGAAATGTATTTCAAATGGGAAGACGTGTGTGATGCGTGGTCAACCGACCACCGTTTTAAGATCGAATATTATTATACGGATCGTCCCAGTGTTCAGGTAACCAATCACTTTGTTGCCTGGGAAGACAAAGCCGGTGACCGGATGCATTTTCTGTCTGAAGGCTATACGGACGGGGTGCTTGATATAAAGACCCGCGGCGAAGCTTTGCGGAAGGAAGATGGTAGCGGCGTTGCCGATTATAGCGAACCTGTGGGCTTATCTTACCGTTTGCCCGAAGGGTTTTACTTTCCCGCAGATCATACAATCGAGACAATTCGTCAGGCTGTTGCCGGTAAAAGTTTTTTCAATGCTGTCATGTTTGATGGCACAGATGACGAAGGCCCTTCCGAAATCAATGCTTTTATTGATCAAACGCAGGACCCTTTATTGATTAAAGAGCTTTATGATGACAATCCAAGCATTGATCAAAGTCTTTTGACTGGCCAGTACTGGGACACCAGACTTGCTTTCTTTCCATTAAATGCGGAGCAGGAAAGTTCGGTTATGCCGGCCTATGAAATGCGCGTCAGGCTCCATGAAAATGGTGTTGTTAGTGATATTATCGTTGAATATGATAAGTTTTCTGTCCGTCAGGAGCTGGTGGCCCTGTCGGAATTGCCCACGGCAGCAGGTTGCTAGGCGATCCTAAGGTCTTGGCAGCCGTATAGAGCTGTGTCACAATAAGGTAATGATGCGGAGTATCAAACCATGTCCAAAAATAATAAAACAGTTCTGATCGTTGAAGACAACGAATTAAACATGAAGCTTTTTGAAGATCTGCTGGAAGCGCATGGATATGATACCGTTCAGACCAGTGATGGCCGGCAGGTTATGGACATGGCTCGTAAACATATGCCGGATCTGATTATCATGGATATCCAGTTGCCGGAAATTTCCGGTCTTGATGTGACCGAGATGCTGAAAAAAGATGACGAGCTAAAAGGGATCCCGGTTATTGCTGTCACAGCTTTTGCGATGAAGGGCGATGAAGAAAAAATCCGTCAACGCGGCTGTGAAGACTATATTGCCAAACCGATTTCTGTAACTGAATTTATAAATGTTATAAAAAAACACTTGGGATGAAAAGAAACCGGGCGATTTAAAGATTCCTTTATCTTTGCTCGTTACGATGGAATGAAAGCTGAGTTGGGGAACACATGTCTGCACGCGTATTAGTCGTTGATGATATCTTACCGAATGTAAAACTGCTGGAAGCCAAGCTAAGCAGTGAATATTTTGACGTATTAACGGCCACCAATGGGCCGGATGCTCTGGAAATTGCCGAGCGTGATGCCCCTGATATTGTCCTGCTGGATGTTATGATGCCGGGTATGGATGGTTTCGAAGTTTGCGAGCGGCTTAAAAACAATGCCAAAACCGCACATATTCCTGTTGTTATGGTGACTGCGTTGACCGATGCAACTGACCGTGTCCGCGGACTTGAATCCGGCGCTGACGATTTTCTAAGCAAACCTTTAAATGATACGGCCTTGATGGCGCGTGTCCGTTCGCTTGTCCGTTTGAAAATGACGGTGGATGAATGGCGTATTCGCGAAACAACGGCAAATCAATTCGGTATCATGGATACCGGCAGCAATGCGATGATGGAATCAGCTGCCGAAGCTAAAGTTTTGATCGTTGAGGATAAAACCTTTGAAAGCGATAAGTTCATCGAAACGCTGGATCGTGACAATGACATGGTTATGCCGGTCCTAAGCGGGGAGCAGGCCATAATACTGTCGCAGGAACATGAATTCGATCTTATTACAGTCAGCTTGAATATGGAGCAGGAAGACGGTCTGCGTCTGGTGTCTCATTTGCGCTCTAACGAGCGGACACGTTCGGTACCGATTTTAATGGTCGGTATGGAAGAAGATATGAAACGTATTGCGCAGGGGCTGGAAATAGGCGCGCATGACTATATTCTGCGTCCGGTTGACCGTAACGAGCTTTTGGCCAGAGTGCGCACACAGGTACGCCGTAAACGTTATCAGGAACGATTGCGTTCCAATTACGAGCATAGCTTGAATATGGCCTTGACCGATAGCTTGACCGGCTTGTTTAACCGCCGTTATCTGAATGTCCATTTTGGCCGTATTCTGGCCAACATCGCCGAAAGCCGGAAGCCGATTGGCGTTTTGATGCTTGATATCGATAATTTCAAAATTGTTAATGATACTTACGGCCATAATGTCGGCGATGAGATACTAAAACAGTTTGCGGACCGTATTGTACAGCGCTTGCGGAGCTTTGATCTGGTTGCCCGTCAGGGCGGCGAGGAATTTGTCGCCATTCTGCCTGATATCAATCCCAAAGTTGCCATGCAGGTGTCCGAACGTCTGCGGAAATCGATTGGTGAAGAGCCTTTTAAGGTGAGTACGGATGAAGGGCTGTTGACCTGCACTGTCAGTATCGGCGGCGCCATTATCGATGATCCTAATATCGCTGTCGAAGAGGCTTTGAAAAAGGCTGATGACTGTTTGTATGAAGCGAAAGAGGGTGGTCGTAACCAGTCTATATTTGCAGGCTACGGGCGGGTTAAACCCGAAATGTACATGAATGATGAACAGCTGGAAGAGCTGGCCGAAGCCGAAGGGGTGATTCCACCGCCGCCTATGGATAAACCGTCTGATGTCAGTGCCCCGAAAAGCCCGGCTGAAGAAAGCTCTGCTGACCAGAGCGTCCTGCCGCAGGCGCAAGACTCTTCTTCACAACAATCTTCTCCATTGGGTTCAACCCAGCAGGATCAGGACAGGTCAGCGGATGCCGCGCCCGACCCGCAGGATCCTCATCATTTCTCAATGCCGGAATAAAGAAAAGGCCCCGTTTGAGGGGCCTTTTTAAATTCTGTCTGGTAATTCTACCGTGTAAGTCTATCGGGCAAAATTATTTCATTTTACCTTCGACATATTCAACATGCTTGCGAACAACCGGATCGTATTTTTTCAATTTCAGTTTTTCCGTAGTATTACGGGTGTTCTTGGATGAAAAATACTGGTGGCCTGTGCCTGCCGAGCTTTTCAGAAGAACTGTCTGACGTGGACCTTTTCTCGCCATGATTTTTATCCTTTTTAAAAATTCCGAATTTGTTTCCCCCGTACAATACGCAGAGGAACAGCAAAGTCAAGTATTATTCGCCCTGCTATGGTAAAAAAGCAGAGCTGTCGTGCTTGATTTTTTGCTTTTGCTGCTTGCAAAGCTCTTTTATCTGCTTATCTTTATCTATAGACTATTGCCAAGAGTGAAGGTTCTAAAGTTAATCTAATCAAATGGGGTAAAATGCAAGTTCTGCATTATTCAGGTTCTTACGTTATCAAAACATGTTTATTACTGGTGATTCTTGTCATGCTGTTTCATGGTCAGGCAAGTGCGGCGTCGGAGCCGAAGCTGCTGGGTAGTTTCGGCAATTGGAATGCTTTTGTTTTTAAAGACGATAGCGGTAAAAAGGTTTGCTTTATGTCCAGTAAGCCGGTCGATAAAAAGGGTAACTATACGCAACGAGGTGAGGTTTTTGCCTATATTACGCATTGGCCGTCCAAGGGCTATCGCAATATGATCAATATCGATACCGGTTATACCTATAAAGTGAATAGCACGGTAGGCGTTAAAATCGGTAGCAAGGATTTTACACTGGCAACTGAAGGCGAAAAATCATGGGCCTATAATCAGGCAGATGATAACGCCATAACTGACGCTATTCGCAAGGGTATGAATATGGTCGTTAAGGGGACATCTTCACGGGGGACGCTGACCACTGACACCTATAGCCTTAAAGGGTCTGGCGATGCACATGATGCCATTTCCAGGGAATGCAATTAAGTATATTGCCTTTATTTCTAACGTATAGAAAAAGCCGGCGGTTAAGCCGGCTTTTTCTATGTTCAAGTCTATGTCTGATTAGTTGGTCAGGTGCCATTCACCGTATTCATCCTGGCAGGCTGTACCGGTTGCCGTTTCATTGCGGCCATCAACAATGATGGTTTGACGGTATTCACGGCAGTAATCGTTATTGGCAGTATAACCGTCACGGACCGGTGTAACGCGACCAGAATGCCCTGTTTCAGGGTTGGTCCAGCTGATGGTCTGGCCGATTGGCGCTGTATAGGCCTGTTGGGTAGCCTGTTCGTGATATTGTTTATCCGCGCGATCAAGTGATTTACCGATTTCACTACCGATAAAAGCACCAAGCAATGCGCCGGCACCAGTGGCTATAAGTTTACCTTTACCGCCACCAACGTTTGAACCAAGGATACCGCCACCTACAGCACCGGCCAATGCGCCGCCTGTTTGTTTGCCGCCCATGCCACCAATACCTTGCCAGCCGCCATTTTGCGTGCAAGCGCCCAAGGCGAGAGTAGAAGCCAGTCCGATTACAATAAGTTTACTTTTTATCATCTGTATATCCCTTAACTGTTGTTTTGATCGTAATTCTGATATTAGGTATCTGAGTGCAGTAACGCAATACCAGTTTTCAATACGGAGGAAAATATAATGTCCCTCGACATATCTGGTTCACCATACGAACTTTTTGCCGATTGGTTCCAAGAAGCGCAGCAGAAAGAGTCGGCAGATCCCAATGCTATGGCCCTTGCCACGGCCACGGTAGGCGGTATGCCTTCTGTTCGCATGGTCTTGTTAAAGGGCTGGAGCGAGAAAGGATTTGTTTTTTATACCAATCTTGAAAGTCGTAAGGGTGTGGAATTACACGATAATCCGAATGTAGCCTTGTGTTTTCACTGGAAAAGTCTGGAAAAACAGATCCGTATTGAAGGTCCGGTAGAGCTGGTTGATGAGGCGCAGGCCGATGCGTATTTTAATAGCAGGCCACGTGACAGCCAGATTGGTGCCTGGGCCTCCAAACAATCGCGTCCTTATGAGCAGGCGGATGCACTGGCACAGAGATTCGAATCATATCGGGCTAAATTCAGTACGCTTGAAACTATTCCACGGCCGCCATTCTGGTCAGGGTATATTGTAAAACCTGATCTTTTTGAATTCTGGGTCAATCATGTTAATCGCCTGCATGAGCGTATAGAATATAAACGTGTAGAGGATGAATGGTCTGGCGGCTGGATTTATCCCTGACCTCATCGACGAAATTATTTGACATATTGTAAAATTTTGTTATTGTTCTTTAATGATAATATGAAGAAGGTACGTTATGGACGAATATTCAGACCAGTTTACCGATACTTTAAGCAAAATGGCTTATATCATTCTATGCTCCCAGCCGCATAATCAAACCGAGGCTAGCAGTGCATTCCAGTTATTTTTGCCGGGTCTGTTGCACGCCCAAGAGGAAACCTCCTTACCAGAGCCTTTGGTAGCTGCTTTCTTGCTTTATGCATGTGGCCACGATGCCCAAGAAGAAGCCTTGCGGCAGTTCTATGATTATACCGGTCACGAAGATGACGTGGATGTTGAAGAAACCGATAAATGGTTTAATAAACTCCTTGATCTCGAAGACGCTATCAGCGATGGCAGTCTTGCTGACCAACCTTTTGAAGTGCAAATGATTTATGTAGGCCTGCAGAAGCAATATTACCTGAACAATTTGAACGATTTAAGCCCTCATAATCAGCAATATTATAAAAACTTTGATGAAGCGATCAATCTTACTCTTGATCTTATGGAGACGCTGGACGAGGACGTTGCAGTTAGCGGTCCGGCAAAAGAGACTTTGGCGCTTATAAGAGAGAATCTGGATTTTGCACAGAGTACGTATGATAACAGCAGTCTGAAAAAAGTATTTAACAAGATTGATAAAATAGACAATACGCTGGATGCTGATTTCAGCATAGATGCCGGGCCCTCTACAGAGAGGATTGAGCAACTTGAACAGCTTCTTGGTGGCGAAATCAGTAATGCCGCATGGGATACTGTCCAAAACTATGCGCGTATAGATGATGATGTCCTGTTTGAGGATGTTGTTCCTGCTTTGCACCGACTGGACGAGACCGAAGGGGCACCCGAAGTGCTTGTTGCAGCGGCCTTATTGTTCAGAGTAGCCCCTGAGGAACGCACAAAGGCTATTACTGATTTTTGTCAGCTTTTTTATGAAGAAGATCCTGAAGCCGTTAACGAGACCCTGACCTATTGTGAGAAACTGGAGAGCCTGAGGAAGGCTGTGGAACGCGCAGATTTAAGTGGAGAGCCTTCTATCATGCAGCTGTATTATATAGCGCAGCAGGATATTTATCTTGAACAGAAGCTTGAAGAGAAGCAGATGACTAAACACGAATCTGTTTTAAGGCGGATGGAAAAAGACCTTAAAATTGACGATAGTTTGAATGAAGATGTCCTGCTTTCAAAATTGTTTTATGAGAAGAGAAAAAAAATGAGCATGTATATTGACTTTTCTCAAAAATATAACGAGGTCAAACAAACGACTGAACGACTTAAAGGCGACTTCAAAAATTATAAAAATAATAATGGTAAATCAAAAGACGGCTTCACTTTTTAATCGAACACTTGATTTTCCTGGCTTAAGCGGTAGATTAGACCCTAATCTATATGTTTGAGCAAAGAGGATATCAATGTCAGAACAATTTGAGTTTCAGGCCGAGGTTGGCCGTCTTTTGGATATTGTCGCTAATGCACTTTATTCAGAGAAAGAAATCTTCCTTCGGGAATTGATTTCAAATGCGTCAGATGCCTGCGATAAGCTGCGTTATGAGGCAATTCAGGATGAAACCCTGATCAAAGATGATCCCGATCTGAAAATTCGTCTGGCTTTTGATCCTGAAGTCCGCACAGTGACTGTGACGGATAATGGCGTCGGTATGACGAAAGAAGAATTGATCGAAAACCTGGGGACCATTGCCCATTCAGGGACATCCCGATTGGTCGAACAATTGAAAGACAGCCAAGGGGATAAAGAAAAACTGAGCCTGATCGGTCAATTTGGTGTCGGTTTTTATTCGTCCTTTATGGTCGCTGACAAGGTCGTTGTTAAAACCCGTAAGGCAGGCGGTAAGAAAGCCTATGAATGGGTTTCCGATGGCCGTGGCAGCTATACGATTGATGAAACACTGACCGACCACAGGGGCACTGAAATCGTCCTGCATTTGAAAGAGGATGCCGGTGAATTCCTGCTTGAGGAACGTTTAAAGCAGGTTGTTAAAAAATATTCCGATCATATCAGCTTTCCGATTGTTCTGGGTGAGGGCGAAGATGCGCCGCAACTGAATTCCGGTTCAGCCCTGTGGATGCGCCCTAAATCCGATATTACCGAACAACAATATACAGAATTTTACCACCATGTCAGCAGCGGCGGTATGGCGCTGGATGAACCGCTTTACAGGCTACATTGGAAAGCGGAAGGGGCGATCGAATATACCAATCTTTTGTTTGTTCCCGGTATGAAACCCTATGATCTATATGATCCGAAACGCCATCATGGCGTTAAACTCTACGTCAAGCGGGTTTATATTACCGATGGCGTTGAAGGTCTGGTGCCGCCTTTCTTGCGCTTTATGAGAGGTGTCGTTGACAGTGAAGACCTACCATTGAATATCAGTCGGGAAATGCTGCAGTTAAATCCGGTTGTGGCTAAAATCGGCTCGGCGATTACCAAGCGGGTATTGGGAGATCTGAAAAACATGGCGCTGGATAATCCGGCCTTATTCGCTGATGTCTGGGCGCAATACGGCCCTGTAATCAAAGAAGGCCTGTATGATGCAGCGCAATACCGCGATCAGTTGAACGAGGTCGTGCGCTTTCATTCGACCCGTGGCGATGATTTGATTAGTTTTCAGGATTATATCGACAATATGAAAGAAGGGCAGGAGCATATTTACTACCTGTCTGCCGCCGATCTTGATACCGCCAAGAATAGTCCGCAGCTGGAAGGCTTTAGAGCCAAAGGTATCGAGGTTCTGTTCATGACCGATACGATTGATGAATTCTGGATTCCGATTGCCAATGATATTCAGGGCAAAAGCTTTAAATCCGTGACCCGCGGCGCGGCAGAACTGTCAAAAATCAAAAGCGATGCCAAAGAAGAAAATAAGGATGAGAAAGCTGATGAAGATCAGCCCGATATTTCAAGTCTGCTCGCCAAGCTAAAGGTAATTCTGGGGGAAGAAATCAAGGATGTGACGATGTCCGAGCGGCTGACCGAAAGCCCGGTTTGTCTGGTTGCGGATGAAAGCGGCGCAGATATGCATATCGAGCGTATGCTTAAAAAATCGCAAGGCTATGAAGAACTGTCCAAACGGGTGCTGGAGGTTAATGCCAAACATCCGGTGATTCTGAAGCTTCAGGATATGGTTGCCAATGATGACCAGAACGGCATTGATGATGCGGCCTGGCTGTTATTGGATCAGGCGCGTATTATCGAAGGCGAACCTTTACCTGATCCGGCCGGTTTTGCACGACGCATGGCCAAGATGATGGAATTGGGACTGTTCAAAGCCGTTTAAGGTGAGACCGTATCGGGTTTACGTTTGAAAACCTGATACTGGCCTTTTCTGGAATCGCGGTAACCGTCGTAGTCTTTTGGCGTACCGCCGGCGACTGTATTGAAAGGCAGGGCAGGTGTATTGCCACCCGTGCCGATATAAAGCCCGTTGATTTCGGGGGCTTTGGTTTTTACCTGCTGACCCAGATGATCAATAATGTTTTTCCAGTCATCATCGGTCAGACGGTTTTTCTGACTTTCGAGACTATCAAGCACGAGATCTTGGTCTGTGCTCAGCCAAGCCCAGCTTTGGCCGATAATCTTACCTTTGCGGTCTTCAACAACATAAAACCCCCCGTTTTCGGAGGTATATCCATGACGGGCAGGGCGTTCACCGATACTGCCGATGCTTTGGCAGCAGCTGGTCATTTCCCCCAGAACCAATCCTTTATAGTCATTATCCGCAAGCTTGCGATAGGTCAGCCCGTTTGGCAGGGTAAAGCTGATATCGGGAATTTTGCTAGGCTGATATGTCTGACTAACAATTTCAAGCGCGTCATCAAATGCTTTTTCTTCCTTGGCATAAGTTAAGAACAGACCTGATAGAGGACGGTCCTTGCGTGAAAAAGTATAGGCGGAGAGGCAAATTGATCTTAATGTTTCCCTGTATTGCCAATTGGTCATATCCCAGCTGCGATGAGGGCGTGGTAGCAGATGGCCAAATTTAACCAGGCGCGCCATTTTTGGTCCATGTTGCAGGCAGGCTCCGGCCCAGGCTTCAAAATCAAGATTTTGATTTTTTTCTGCCGGGGGCAGTTTAATCATGTGTAGAACATCATGTAATGGCTGTTTGCCGGCCCCGCCCCATTTTTCAAGATATTTCAAAGCCCGGTCTTCTGTCTGAAATAGTATCGCTGCGGGAAAGGCCAGTTCGGCAGCCTGCTGCGTCCACAGTCCCTCGCGCTTTAGAATCTTATTTAGACTCTGGTAACAGTCCTGCGTCGTTTTCTTTTTGAAAAGGGCAGGCGGATACTGCAAGCAGTCCGTAGGCGGGGGCGTACCGGCGATAGCGACCCATTTTTCTGTTTTTTCAAGGCTTGCCTTGTCTTCTTTAGGCAGGCTGTCTGTTGCCGTGCCGTGCTTGATGAAATAATGCGCTGTTTCATAGTGCTTGTTTTCTAGTGCCGCTTCCAAAGCCTCGGTGGTAATGTCTGCGCCATGTTTAACCAGACGATCAATGGTATTGGTATGGCCTGCATAAGCCGTCCAGACAAGAGCCTGATTTTTAAGCCCGGCATCATCGGCGCCATTATTCAGTAAAAATTCAAGAAGCTCCGTATGGTCATTTCCGGCTGCACAATTTAGCGCCAAACCATATCTAAAGGGGGAAGCTTTTTCCTTTAAACCTTCGCTGACAGCATCAATGTTGCCCCGGGTGGCATGATACGAAAGGCGTTCATCGCTATCTTCGGGAATGGTTTTGGAAAAAGAGGCTGATTTCTGCTTTTGTGGGAAGGCCGCAACGATATCATCATAGCGTCGTTTCTTGTTGCTCTGAACTGCTTTCAGGCTTTTGACCTGTGATGTGACATGATCGGCGCCTTGCAAAGCTGCTTCTGTCAAGCCGTCTACAGTAACGGGCTTTCCAGCCAGATGTAGGCGTGCTGCCAGACTTGGCAGCTTTTTTTGAAGCTGCTCATGGTCTGCCTGGCCCTTGACGCGTTGCAAGGCTTCTTCTGCGGCTTGTATAAAAAGCGGCTTGTTTTTATCAGTTTTCATGAGCAACTCCCGAATAAAAAAATACCACATACACAATTTTATGTCAAATAATAACTGAATAGTAATAAATTTTGTCTAAAATTAAAAAAGAAAAGGGGTGGACAATGAAAAATAAAAAAAAGAATAAAAAACAACGTGTGCAGGCCATATTCTTCTTTATTGTAATGGTGGCGGTCTCGTCTTTGGCCTTTCATGATCAGAGCTATGCAGAATCCGAAGATCAGACTGTAATTATGCGCCTTTCAGCCGCGCTGGTCAATACGACAGCAACGGGCGTTGATAAATCAATCCGGTTATTAATAGGGGACCAAAAGATTGCCGGTGAGGCGTTGGCCCGTTTTAAACACGAGAATCCGGAACATAACCAGTTATCAGCATTATTGGATAAAAAACTGGAATCTTGCCCGCCTATACCGCAGGTCGAGCTATATTGTATGTCATATGATTACCGGACAAAAGACATGCACACAGCATCTTTACAGAATGCAGCCATGCTAATTAATGACAGATCAGCTTCGCATACTTTAAAGGGCTGTTATCAAAAGAAAACCCGGACAATGCGATTGTGCCTTTTTGAGCCTAACCGTACAAAACGCGCAAAAACACAAGGCTTATAAGCGCGTTGGTGTCATCGGCAGGCCGGTAGATTAACAGGTTTTGGTGTATCCGTCGGTGCCGGTATGATTTATTCGCACAGGATCAGGTCTGGTTCTGGCAGCATTTCTTCTTCATACATTTCGATTTCATCATCGCTGAAACCAAAGTGATAGCCGATTTCCTGCAAAATGATACGATTTAAAAGCGCTTGAAAATCTTCGCCGGTTTCACACCAGGCATCAAGAACCGGACGGCGATACAAGTACAGTACATCCTGTTTACGTACAGAAGACGTACGGTTTAATGCGGATGGCCCTGATGTTTGATAGACGCCGAAAATATCGTACGGGTTATCAAGCTCTAGTTCGGCTATGATAAAATCATCCGGGAAGTCTTCGACTTCGATACGTAGTTTGCCAGTGTATCTCTCAAGACCATCGGGCAGACCATCAACGATTTCTTCTGCAATGGTGAGCAGGTCTTCGATAGAAGGTGGGGCAGTGTACCCCATCATAATAGTTTGACTTTGCAAGGTTTTCCCCCAAGGATTGGAAGCATGAAATAGAATGTACGTTTAGTATAACGAATCGGGAGATTAAAATAAATGCCTAAAAAGCTTTCTCGTCAAGAAATAGTCGAAGAACTTGAAAATTTATCCGGTTGGCAAGAGGTCGATGGCCGTGAGGCGATCTTCAAACGCTTTAATTTCAAAGATTTTAACGCTGCTTTTGGCTTTATGAGTCGCGCAGCGTTGAAAGCCGAACAGATGAACCATCATCCGGAATGGTTTAATGTGTATAATAAGGTCGAGGTTACTCTGGCAACGCATGATGCTGATGGTATCACGAGCCTTGATATCGATATGGCCAAAGCCATGGATAAATACGCCTATTAAACCTGTCTTATTTAGGCGCCAGACGAAGTGCGCCGTCAAGACGGATCGTTTCACCATTGATCATTGCGTTTTCACAAATATGTAGAGCAAGGCGGGCATACTCATCAGCCTTGCCAAGGCGACGTGGAAAGAGCATGGTTTCTTTCAGGCTGTCCTGTACGTGTTCGGGCATGGCCGAAATCATTGGCGTTTCCATGATGCCGGGGGCGATGGTTACAACACGAATGCCAAACTTGGCAAGCTCACGGGCGATAGGCAGGGTCATGCCGACAACGCCGCCTTTTGATGCTGCATAGGCTGCTTGACCGATCTGGCCTTCGAAAGCGGCGACCGAGGCTGTGTTGATGATAACACCGCGTTCACCATCTGCGTTCAGTTCATCAGTACGGCTTATACGTTCTGCAGCCAGACGCAAGATGTTAAACGTACCGATCACGTTAACTTTCAAGGTTTTTTCAAACAGATCCAGCGGATGTGGTTCTTCGCGTCCTAAAACCCGTGCACCCGGGCAGATGCCAGCGCAATTGACAATAATGCGCGGTGTGCCCTGTTCTGCCTCAATTTTATCAAGTATGGCACGTACAGCAGATTCATCCGAAACATCGCATTGATAACCGGCAACGCCAAGCTGTTCTGCCTTTTCATGGACAGTATCCGACAGGTCAACAAGGGCGATTTTGGCGCCGGCGGCTTTCAGGGTTTCTGCTGTGGCCGCGCCCATACCTGATGCGCCGCCGGTGATCAGGGCAAGCTGATTTTTAATGTCCATGTCATTCCCTTTTTTAAAAAATAGGTTTGTGAAATTACCGTCCATACTATACATCTTGTTTAAATTTGTTGAGTTTATTTTCATCAAATAAAATTTCGGCTATGATGTTTTAAGCTGATCCCGTGTCCCCGTAGCTCAGCAGGATAGAGCACAGGTTTCCTAAACCTGGTGTCGCGTGTTCGAGTCACGCCGGGGACGCCATATTTCATAACGACGTATGTGGTTTTGTTAATCTTCTTGAAATCTCTCTGCTATACCCTACAATAACATTCTGGAAACACATTAAGAACGTTAGGAAACAGGTTATGGTTAAAGCTCCACAGAACAATCCCCTTGTCACTGCTGCGCAGGATCGAAACAGCATAATTCCATTGGATAAGATCAAGGCAGAGCATTTTATGCCGGCACTGGACTGGGCGATGGATCTGGCGCGGGAACGTATTGAAAAGATCAAGGCTGAACCAAACCCGACATTTAACAGTATCGTTGAAAAGATGGAAACTGCCGGTACCGAGCTTGATCTGGTAAGCAGTGTATTTTCAAATTTTTCCAGTCTGGTATCGACAGATGAAATAAAAAAACTGGAACAGCCGTTTTATCAAAAGCTGACTGAATTTGGTAATGATATCTCCCTTGATGCGCAGTTGTTCAAGCAGGTTAAAGCTGTTTATGATGCACGTCAGACCTATAATCTGCGTCCAAATCAGGAAAAGCTTCTGGAAGACGAATACAAAGGTTTTGTGCAAAGCGGGGCGCTGCTGGATGATGCCGGAAAACAGCGCCTGCGGGACATGAGTACACGCCTGTCAGAGCTTTCAATCCAGTTCCGCCAGAATGTTCAGGAAGATGAAGAGTCTTTTGAATGCTGGGTAGATGATGTTGCCGATTTAAAAGGCCTGCCAGATAGTAATATCAGCACCGCTAAAGAAGCTGCCGAAGAAGCGGGGCAACCGGACAAATATCTGTTTAAACTTGATGCGCCGCAAGTTATGGCGGTTTTAAGTTATGCCGAAAACCGTGATTTACGCGAAACACTCTGGCGGGCCTATAGTGGTCGCGGCCGGGATGCCAAGCGCGATAATCAGCCGATTATTCTGGAAGCCATCACACTCCGTCATGAAAAAGCCCAGTTGCTGGGCTATAAACATCACGCCGATTATATCCTTGAAAACCGCATGGCTGGAGAGGTCGATGCCGTCACTAAAATGCTGGATCAGATGCATGAAGTATCTTTTGAAACAGCGAAGGAAGAACATCAGGAACTAACAGATTTTGCCAAGTCCGAAGGTTTTAAAGACGTTCTAAAGCCATGGGATATGAGCTTTTATGTCGAAAAACTGCAAAAAGCCACATATGGTTTTGATGATCAGGATCTAAAGCCCTATCTGGAGTTTGAAAGATGTAAGCGGGGTGTCTTTAATATTGCTGAACGCCTTTATGATGTCAGCTTTAAAAAAAGTGATACCTTACCGACTTATCACAAAGATGCAGATGTCTATGAAGTCTTTGATAATAAAACCGGTGAAAAACTGGCGATCCTTTACAATGATTTCTTCCCGCGCAAAGGTAAGCGAAGTGGCGCATGGATGAATGTCTATCGTTCACAGGGCGTAGATGAGAACGGTAATCGGATTCCTCCGGTGCTCGGTATTCACGGTAATTTCCCAAAAGCAACCAAAACAACGCCAGCACTGCTCACTCATGATGATGTTCAGACTCTGATCCATGAATTCGGCCATGGCCTGCACGGTATATTATCGGACGTTGAGTATCCGTCTCAGGCCGGGCCAAATGTTGAATGGGATGCGGTCGAACTGCCATCTCAGGTGATGGAGAACTGGGTTAATGAGAAAGAAGGGCTGGATACATTTGCCGAGCATTACAAAAAGCCGGGCCAGAAAATCCCCGATGACTTGATGGAAAAAATGCAGGCCGCCCAGAAATTCCGTGCCGCTAGCTTTACCTTGCGTCAGACCCGTTTGGCGGCGCTTGATATGGGCTGGCATACCACGCATCCCGGCACGATCGAGGGCGTTGAGGAATTTGAGCGTGAAGTCACCCGTGTGTTTGATATTTATGATCCGGAAGGCGCTCTGACATCACCGGCATTCTCGCATATTTTTGCAGGCGGCTATTCCGCTGGTTATTACAGCTATGAATGGGCGCGGGTTCTGGATGCAGATGCCTTTGAAGCCTTTAAGGAAAATGGTCTGTTTGACAAAGAAACAGCCAATAAGTTCAGAAAGCTTCTGGAGGCTGGCGGCAGTAAGAAAGCTGCCGATCTTTACCGTGAATTCCGCGGCCGCGATGCTGATCCGAAAGCAGCATTGAAACGTCTTGGCCTTGAGATTAAAACGCCAAAACGGCCAAAAAAAAAGCAGCCGCCACGTAAATTTGGATGATCTGCCTGAAAGATAGAGAATAAAAACAGCCGCCTTTGTTTTACAGGGCGGCTGTTTTGCTATAGCGGCAATTCGGGTATACCCGCGTGCCGGAAATAGCCTAAAGAATCTCCAGAACCGATTCAGGCGGGCGGCCAATACGGACACCTTTCGGACTGACGACAATTGGTCGTTCCATGATTTCAGGATGTTTGGTCAGCAGGGATATAATATCGTTTTCCTTGATGTTTTTGTAGTCAATGCCCAAATCAGCAGCGTCTTTGTTACGGACGAGCGCGCCAGCCGGTTGTGGTAAATTTTTGATGATATGTGTGATTTCACTCGATGAGGGCGCATTTTTCAAATATTCTATAACCTTCGGCGTAATACCGTTATTCTGCAATAACTGTAGAGTTTGCCGCGATTTACTGCATCTTGGGTTATGGTAGATACTAATATCCATGCAAATTCCCTTTCGTTTAAATTCAAATTAGGCTAAAACTATTAGGCATTATTGGAAAGGGTTGCCATGAAAAATCGTATTTTACGTTTTGCTGTTTTAGGGTTAGTGGGTTTTGCATTGGGCGCGGTTATCGCCTGGTACCAAACAGATCGTCAAATGACAGAAGCGCAAGCCAACGAGGCTGCGCCACAACAGTCAGCGACACAGAAGGTAACAACGGCAACACCGATTGGCGGTTCATTCAACCTTGTGACAGAAGATGGTGTAGAGGTAAGTGAACAAAACTGGCCCGAGACCTATAGGCTGGTATTCTTTGGCTTTACCTATTGTCCGGATGTCTGTCCGGCAGCTTTGGAGAAAATTGCCATTGTTCTTGAGGATCTTGGCGAAAACGCCGATCTGGTCACGCCACTTTTTATAACGGTTGATCCGGAACGTGATACCCCTGAAGTTATGAAAGAATACACGGATCTTTACGATCCACGTATTATTGGTCTGACCGGAAGTCAGGAGCAGATTGATCAGGCGATTAATTCTTTTAAAGTCTACGCCGCGAAGGAAGATCCTGCTACTGAAACCAAGGCACCGGCAGAGGACGCAGCATCCGGTATGGATATGAAAGAGGGTCATGGGGAAGATCATGCCAGCCACATGGCGGATGATAATACTATGTCTGCCGAACGCCATAGCTACCTGATGGCGCATTCGGCATATATTTACCTGATGTCACCGGATAATAAACTGGTTAAAATCATGCGGTCCAGCGACAGCATAGAAGATATACGCAGCGTTCTTGAAGCCGAACTGGAAGGCTAAAATGTTTAAAAAGGTTCTGATCGCAAATCGTGGAGAAATTGCCTGCCGGATTATGCGCAGTTGTCGTGAAATGGGCATCGAAACGGTTGCGGTCTATTCCGATGCTGATAAAAATGCCCTGCATGTTGAATTGGCTGATAACGCCTATCCGATAGGTCCGGCACCGGCGGCAGAAAGCTATCTGGTTACAGAAAAGATCCTTGATGTTGCGTTGACCAGCGGGGCAGAGGCCATTCATCCGGGGTACGGTTTCTTATCCGAGAATGCCGATTTTGCCGAACAGGTTGCCAAAGCGGGTCTTGTCTTTATTGGCCCCGATCCTGACGCTATCCGCGCCATGGGTGGTAAGTCAGAAGCCAAGGCATTAATGGAAAAAGCCGGCGTACCATTGGTGCCGGGCTATCATGGTGATAAACAGGATTTAGCGACCCTACAGGCTGAAGCTGAAAAGATCGGTTTTCCGGTCGTCATCAAAGCCTCGGCAGGTGGCGGTGGTAAAGGCATGCGGGTTGTGAATGCAGCAAAGGATTTTTCCGATGCGCTCGATTCTGCAAAGCGGGAGGCGAAATCCGCCTTTGGTAATGATCATGTTTTGATTGAAAAATACCTTACCCAGCCACGCCATGTTGAAATTCAGATTTTTGGTGATCAAAAAGGCGATTGTGTTTATTTGTTCGAACGCGACTGTTCAATTCAGCGCCGTCATCAAAAAGTAGTTGAAGAAGCGCCAGCGCCGGGTATGAGTGATGGCCTGCGTGCTGAAATGGGCGCTGCTGCCATTGCGGCGGCAAAAGCCATTGATTATAAGGGCGCCGGTACGGTTGAGTTTTTACTGGATGAAGACGGCAGCTTTTATTTTATGGAGATGAATACAAGGTTGCAGGTCGAACATCCGGTGACCGAAGAAATTACGGGCGTTGATCTGGTTGAATGGCAATTGCGTATTGCTTATGGGGAAAGCTTGCCCATGACGCAGGATGCGCTTGAGATCTGTGGCCATGCAATTGAAGTTCGGCTGTATGCCGAAGATCCCCAGAACGGGTTTTTACCTGCTGCCGGCAAAATACGCTATCTACGTTATCCTGTTCAGGATGGTACGGTCAGAATCGAAAGCGCAGTCCGCGAAGCCCCGTTTGGAGACGGTGAAGACGTTTCGATTCATTATGATCCTATGATTGCCAAACTGATCACCTGCGGTCAGAATCGGACGCACGCAATTAACAATATGATCGATGCCTTGGAGCAGCTCCGCATTTCGGGTTTAAAAACCAATCTTGGTTTTCTACAGAATATAATGGCGCATCCGGCTTTTCAAAAAGCGGATTTAACGACCGGTTTTGCCGATGTCCATGCGGCTGATCTGATCCCGGTGCCGGTACCTGTTGATGACCATGTCCTCATCTATGCCGCGCTGGGGGTTGTTCAACACCGTTTGGATCATGATGTTTATATCAATGATGCTGAATACGGCTCTCCGTGGAATGATTTTAACGGCTGGTCGCATTGCGGGGTGCAGCCCTATACCGTTGAGCTTGAACATGGAGGAGATGTTTTCCGGCTTGATGTTGTCTTGCAGGACAATATATATGCCACCATCATTTTTGAAGATGGCCGTCAATACACTGCCATGCTGTTACCCGAAGAAGATGACCTCAGCCTGACAATCCGGCTGGCCGGAGAAGAGCGCAATGTCAGTATTGTTGTCGTAGACGAGGATGTTGACGTGTTTAGCGGTGGGCATCAATGGCAATTGAAATGGCATAATCCGCTTGCTGTTGGTGGCGCTTTAATGGCAGAAAGCGGAAAGCTGACTGCTCCCATGCCGGGTAAAATTGTTGCTGTTAAGGTTTCTGTGGGCGATCAGGTTGAAAAAGGCCAACCGTTAGTGATTCTCGAGGCAATGAAGATGGAACATACGATCACGGCGCCTGAAGCCGGTGAAATTATAGCCGTAAATGCCAACCCGGGCGATCAGGTCGATGAAAAACTGGAATTGGTTTCTTTCAGCTGATCTCAATATTAAGAGGAACGGTATATAAGTGTGGCGCTCATTGATGCCCGATATGGGCCTTTCTGGACGTAGCACGTAAAATCATTCATACTTATAATATAGTAACGGTTCGGGATGTTAATTTACCGGATATATCAAAAGCGGGGCAGGAATGAAGGTTGATTTGTGGAACAGGAGCGGGAATGCGCTTTTTATCATTCTCATTGCAGTTGCCTTGTTTGGTGCCCTGTCTTATGCGATTACACAGTCCAATAAAGGCGGTATGGGCGGGCTTAGTAAGGAAGATGCGCGGTTGAAAGCGGCCGAAATTATCCAGTACGCCCAGTCTGTTGGCCGGGCTAAAATGAATATGCGCATGTCGAATGGCTGTGATGCCGAAGAAATTAGTTTTCATCATACAGGTTGGGGACATACGGATTACCAGCATGGACCGGTGCTTTCTGATGAATGTAATATTTATCATTCTGAAGGGGGCGATCTTACCTTTCAGAAAACACCTCCCATAGGTGTTAATGATGGTTCGGACTATATGTTTACAGCCGATGCGGTTAATGCAATATTTATCACGCCCAGCTTTGCGAATCTCTCTTTTATGGTTTTTCATGTGACGGACGATGTTTGTAAAGCTATTAATCATGAGCTGGGTCTGGATAAAGAACTGCCGGTATTGGGAAGTTATCTTGATACGCCGACACCTAATGTGACGCTCTATAACGGTACTTTTGCCTTTAAAGCCAAAATTGCCGGTCCGAACGGTGATTGTACCGATACCAGTCTTTGCGAAATCAAGACGGGCTGTTTCACTGAAGCCGGGGGTGGTCAGTCTAATGTCTTTTTCTATTATATGCTTGATCGACCTTTGTAATAAACCCAGCCTGAAATCAGGGAAGGTGTAAATTGGGAATACCGTCTTTTGTAAAGCTTGTTGAGGTTGGTCCACGCGATGGGCTGCAAAACGAATCAAAAACCTTAACCAGCCAGTTGCGTATTGAACTGATTGACCGTTTATCAGGATCAGGCCTGCGCGTGGTCGAGGCCGGAGCTTTTGTATCGCCAAAATGGGTGCCGCAAATGGCCAATACCGCAGAGGTCCTGTCAGGCATTACCCGTAACCCTGGAACCTCTTATCCTGTGTTGGTGCCTAATATGAAAGGTTTCGAATCGGCCCTGGCCGCTGGTGCAAATGAAATAGCCGTTTTTGGCGCTGCCTCTGAAACCTTCAGTCAAAAGAATATTAATTGCTCGATCAAAGAAAGCCTGTCCCGATTCGAGGCTTTTATTGCGGCAGCCAAAACCAATAATATAAAAATACGTGGTTATGTCTCTTGTGTGCTGGGGTGCCCTTATGAAGGGGAGGTCAGCATCGAAACAGTGGTCAAGACAGCAACACAGCTCTATGAAATGGGCTGTTACGAGGTTTCTTTGGGCGATACGATCGGTACCGGCACACCGCTGAAGGCGCGGGAGATGATTCGGGCCGTTGCAGAATCGATTCCCGTCGAAAAGCTGGCCGTTCATTTTCATGATACCTATGGGCAAGCGCTGGCTAATATATTTGCGGCGCTGGAAGAGGGTGTGAGTGTCGTTGATTCGTCGGTAGGGGGTCTTGGTGGCTGTCCCTATGCCAAAGGCGCCAGCGGAAATGTCGCGACCGAGGATGTCTTATATATGCTGAAGGGTATGGGCATTGAAACCGGTGTTGATTCGGCCTCTATTATAGAGACTGCGCACTGGATATCAGACCGACTCGGCAAAGCGCCCCAAAGTAAAACAGCTAGCGCAAGAATATAGTTAACATAACCATTGACTTGAAGCGGAGTTTAGGGCATATTCCTGAGGCAGAATAGAACTTAGGAGGATGACATGGCAGACGATTTTGATTGGGATGAGTTAGAATGTAAGGCTCTGGATATGTTTAGAACGGTATCTTCCAAGGTGAGCCCCAGTCATGGGACGTCGGCTGTGGCTCAGTCCGCTCAAGCGGGAGCAGAGCTTTTGCAGGCCATGACCGCAATGCGGGCGCAGCGTTTGGCCGAAGAAAAGGCACAAAAAAACGGAATCGCTCCGTTTGAATCTGTTACAAAGGCATCCCGGCCTAAATAATAATCAGCGTAAAAAGATATTTTTATAAGGATTAAGGCGAATCTCGTTTTTTAGAAAAAGATTTTTCGCCCGATTCCGCCCTTTGATTAACCTAACATTCATTATAATTTACTATTCTGAATTTTCGATTGCAGAAAATTCAGTTAAAACATCCTGAAAAAAACCTTGTAAAACAGGGGCTATTACAGAAAATTCGGGTTTAGTAGAAAAAAATGAAAAAGGGTTGTTGACAGTCAGAAAGACCCGTCGTATAACCCCATTCGTTGCCACGGTGCAGTCAGCCGGGCAGCCAAGATTTCGAAAGAAAAAATAGTTCAAATAATTGGTTGACACAGTGCTTTGAACTAACTATCTTCTGAAACTCTGGTTCCAAGGAAATCGAAAATACTTTTCGCCAATCCAAGGATCAAGTGACTAAAGAATTGAATGCGACGGTATGTCCGTCAGGGTTATAGAACATCGTAGTTTTTGTAAAGAAGAGATACGTAGACAGCAGTGTGTATATAATGTTTTGCGTTGTATAGACAAAATAAGATCCTGTCATCGTATCTTTCAACGTACAAGCAAATCGCTTTTTTTAAAGCAATTGTATCGGTTAAGGTGTTTACATCTTAACCAAAGGTACAGATGCAGGTTCTCGAATAAATAATTTCTTTAAGATAACAATAGTCAGTATCTGACTGTTGGGATCAACTCAAACTTGAGAGTTTGATCCTGGCTCAGAACGAACGCTGGCGGCAGGCCTCATACATGCAAGTCTAACGAACCCTTCGGGGTGAGTGGCGCACGGGTGCGTAACACGTGGGAATATGCCCATTGGTACGGAATAACTTTTGGAAACGAAAGCTAATACCGTATAGTCCCTCCGGGGTAAAGATTTATCGCCAATGGATTAGCCCGCGCCTGATTAGCTAGTTGGTAGGGTAATGGCCTACCAAGGCAACGATCAGTAGCTGGTCTGAGAGGATGATCAGCCACACTGGGACTGAGACACGGCCCAGACTCCTACGGGAGGCAGCAGTAGGGAATATTGGACAATGGGCGCAAGCCTGATCCAGCCATGCCGCGTGAGTGAAGAAGGCCTTCGGGTTGTAAAGCTCTTTTAACTGTGAAGATAATGACGGTAGCAGTAGAAAAAGCCCCGGCTAACTTCGTGCCAGCAGCCGCGGTAATACGAAGGGGGCAAGCGTTGTTCGGAATTACTGGGCGTAAAGCGTGCGTAGGCGGCCAAGCAAGTTGGAAGTGAAATCCCAGGGCTCAACCCTGGAACTGCTTTCAAAACTGTTTGGCTAGAATCTCGGAGAGGATAGCGGAATTTCCAGTGTAGAGGTGAAATTCGTAGATATTGGAAGGAACACCAGTGGCGTAGGCGGCTATCTGGACGAGTATTGACGCTAAGGCACGAAAGTGTGGGGAGCAAACAGGATTAGATACCCTGGTAGTCCACACCGTAAACGATGTGTGCTAGTTGTCGGGCAGTATACTGTTCGGTGACGCAGCTAACGCATTAAGCACACCGCCTGGGGAGTACGGCCGCAAGGTTAAAACTCAAAGGAATTGACGGGGACCCGCACAAGCGGTGGAGCATGTGGTTTAATTTGACGCAACGCGGAGAACCTTACCAGCCCTTGACATCCTGGTCGCAGGGAGTGGAGACACACCCTTTCAGTTCGGCTGGACCAGTGACAGGTGGTGCACGGCTGTCGTCAGCTCGTGTCGTGAGATGTTAGGTTAAGTCCTGCAACGAGCGCAACCCCTATTGTCTGTTGCCATCATTAAGTTGGGCACTCTGACAAGACTGCCGGTGATAAGCCGGAGGAAGGCGGGGATGACGTCAAGTCATCATGCCCCTTATGGGCTGGGCTACACACGTGCTACAATGGCGGTGACAATGGGCAGCGACTTCGCAAGGAGGAGCAAATCCCTAAAAACCGTCTCAGTTCGGATTGTACTCTGCAACTCGAGTGCATGAAGTTGGAATCGCTAGTAATCGTGGATCAGCATGCCACGGTGAATACGTTCCCGGGTCTTGTACACACCGCCCGTCAAGTGATGGGAATTGGTTTCACCTGAAGCCGGTGCGCTAACCTTTGGGAAGCAGCCGACCACGGTGGGATCAGTGACTGGCACTAAGTCGTAACAAGGTAGCCGTAGGGGAACCTGCGGCTGGATCACCTCCTTTCTAAGGAACGCAAGGCAGATTTGCATACTGCTGTCGACGTATCTCTTCTTTATTCTGCTGGCCAGACTTTCAAAGTCGGTTGTATGGGCCTGTAGCTCAGCTGGTTAGAGCACACGCTTGATAAGCGTGGGGTCGCAAGTTCAAGTCTTGCCAGGCCCACCATCGACATGATGGCGGTTTGGCATTGTTTGAATATTACGGGGCCATAGCTCAGTTGGGAGAGCGCCTGATTTGCATTCAGGAGGTCGTCGGTTCGATCCCGATTGGCTCCACCATTTATCCATACTCTTGTATGAGATAAGAGGTGACGAATCGGACAAAGCAGAATATAAGAGACATTCAATTCCGTCAGAAATGACGGATTTTGCTTCTTTGCAAAAATACTGGTTCTAGGACATTGTAAATAGGTATATATAATATGAAACAACACTGACCAAGTGTTCGTTGAGTTCTAATAAAGCAACGATGTAGAGATACATTCGCCTAACAGCGATTTTATTTCTGCGCGTGGTTATAGATTCAAGCGTTAAAAAGGGCATTTGATGGATGCCTTGGCTCTAAGAGGCGACGAAAGACGTGACAGGCTGCGATAAGCCACGGTAAGCTGCCAATAAGCTTTGACCCGTGGATTTCTGAATGGGGAAACCCACACATTTTGTGTATCTTTTACTGAATACATAGGTAAAAGAGGCGAACCTGGGGAACTGAAACATCTTAGTACCCAGAGGAAAGGACATCAACCGAGACTCCCGTAGTAGTGGCGAGCGAACCGGGACCAGGCCAGTGGCTATATTGTAAAAATCAGAAGCATCTGGAAAGTTGCGCCATAGTGGGTGATAGCCCCGTACGAGTAAAAAGCAATATAGTCCTTGAGTAGGGCGGGACACGTGAAATCCTGTCTGAACATGGGGGGACCATCCTCCAAGCCTAAGTACTCCTTAGAGACCGATAGTGAACAAGTACCGTGAGGGAAAGGTGAAAAGAACCCCGATAAGGGGAGTGAAACAGACCTGAAATCGGATGCCTACAAGCAGTTGGAGCCCCCTTGAGGGGTGACAGCGTACCTTTTGTATAATGGGTCAGCGAGTTAGTCTTTGTAGCAAGTTTAAGCCGTTAGGCGTAGGCGTAGCGAAAGCGAGTCTTAATAGGGCGCATAGCTACAGGGATTAGACCCGAAAACCGGTGATCTAGTCATGGGCAGGTTGAAGGTAAGGTAACACTTACTGGAGGACCGAACCCACGCATGTTGAAAAATGCGGGGATGACCTGTGATTAGGGGTGAAAGGCCAATCAAACCGGGTAATAGCTGGTTCTCCGCGAAATCTATTTAGGTAGAGCGTCATGTCTTACCCACGGGGGTAGAGCACTGGATGGTTGCGGGGGGCGCGAGCCCTACCAATACTAACCAAACTCCGAATACCGTGGAGTACAATCATGGCAGACAGACTACGGGTGATAAGGTCCGTGGTCGAAAGGGAAACAGCCCAGACCGCCAGCTAAGGTCCCTAAATAATGGCTAAGTGGGAAAGGATGTGAGAAGTCCAAGACAACCAGGAAGTTGGCTTAGAAGCAGCCATCTTTTAAAGAAAGCGTAACAGCTCACTGGTCTAAATAAGACTTCTTGCGCCGAAGATGTACCGGGGCTAAAGCCATTTACCGAAGCTGCGGATTCATACTTTAATTAGTATGTCTGGTAGCGGAGCGTTCTGTAAGTCTGCGAAGGGTAACCGTGAGGTTACCTGGAGATATCAGAAGTGAGAATGCTGACATGAGTAGCGATAAAGAGTGTGAGAAACACTCTCGCCGAAAGTCCAAGGGTTCCTGCGCAAGGCTAATCCGCGCAGGGTGAGTCGGCTCGTAAGGCGAGGCCGAAAGGCGTAGTCGATGGGAAACAGGTTAATATTCCTGTACCAGGTGATGTGTGACGAAGGCCGGAATTTGTATTCCCTTATTGGATTGGGAATGCAACTATGGACTTCCAGGAAATAGCCTCACCAATAATGACCGTACCCGAAACCAACACAGGTGGACTGGTAGAGTATACCAAGGCGCTTGAGAGAACTATGCTGAAGGAACTCGGCAAATTACCCCCGTAACTTCGGGAGAAGGGGGCCCCATTAGAAGGCAACTTTTGGTGGGGGGCACAGACCAGGGGGTGGCGACTGTTTATCAAAAACACAGGACTCTGCAAAATCGAATAAGATGACGTATAGGGTCTGACGCCTGCCCGGTGCCGGAAGGTTAAAAGGAGAAGTGCAAGCTTTGAATTGAAGCCCCGGTAAACGGCGGCCGTAACTATAACGGTCCTAAGGTAGCGAAATTCCTTGTCGGGTAAGTTCCGACCTGCACGAATGGCGTAACGACTTCCCCACTGTCTCCAGCATAGACTCAGCGAAATTGAACTCTCCGTGAAGATGCGGAGTTCCCATGGTCAGACGGAAAGACCCCGTGCACCTTTACTATAGCTTCACAGTGGCTTTAGGAATGTTATGTGTAGGATAGGTGGGAGGCTTTGAAGCGATGACGCCAGTTGTCGTGGAGCCATCCTTGAAATACCACCCTTAACATTTCTGAAGTCTAACCGTGGTCCGTGAATCCGGATCCGGGACCCTGTGTGGTGGGTAGTTTGACTGGGGCGGTCGCCTCCTAAACAGTAACGGAGGCGTACAAAGGTTGGCTCAAGTTGGTCGGAAATCAACTGTAGAGCGTAATGGTACAAGCCAGCCTGACTGCGAGACTGACAAGTCGAGCAGGTACGAAAGTAGGTCATAGTGATCCGGTGGTCCCGCATGGAAGGGCCATCGCTCAACGGATAAAAGGTACGCCGGGGATAACAGGCTGATACCACCCAAGCGTCCACAGCGACGGTGGTGTTTGGCACCTCGATGTCGGCTCATCTCATCCTGGGGCTGAAGCAGGTCCCAAGGGTATGGCTGTTCGCCATTTAAAGAGGTACGTGAGCTGGGTTCAGAACGTCGTGAGACAGTTCGGTCCCTATCTGCCATGGGTGTTGGAATATTGAGAGGAGCTGCCCCTAGTACGAGAGGACCGGGGTGGACGTACCTCTGGTGTACCTGTTGTCGCGCCAGCGGCACCGCAGGGTAGCTAAGTACGGACGGGATAACCGCTGAAAGCATCTAAGCGGGAAGCCTCCCTCAAAACAAGTATTCCCTGAGAATCGTTCTAGACTAGGACGTTGATAGGAAGGATGTGGAAGCGTGGTAACACGTGAAGCTAACCTTTACTAATTTATCGATCGGCTTGAATCGCCACTGCAGTATTATCGTTGCAAATTGATAATATTGCGGCACGCGCAGAAATAAGATCGTTGTAAAACGAGCTCAAGCGAACACACATTAATAATGTATTGTTTCATATTACAGGTTTTGTGAATTTAAATGACCTGGTGATTATAGCGAGAATGAAACACCCGATCCCATCCCGAACTCGGACGTGAAAAGTCTCAGCGCTGATGGTACTGCGTCTTAAGGCGTGGGAGAGTAAGTCGTTGCCAGGTCTTTTAAATTCACAATCCCTGAATTATATACCTAATTACAAATTCTAATTAAAAGCGCTCCTTTACGGGGCGTTTTTTTTGCTTTTAAAATTGCAAACAACTTGTCTTTGCCGTTGACAGAGGCAACGGCACTGCTATGCTCTCTCAAAATTATTGAGGTGTTCCAGATGCATGGAAATATCGTTAATAATTTTATAGGAGAATTGAAATGTCAGATGAAAAGCTCGTAAGCATTGCCCTTGAATTTTGCAAGGCTGCTGCTCGTAAAGAGCAAAAAGACCCGAAATACGGTGATGAGCTCATGTCGTCGATGGATATTTGTCAGACAATGTTTCATGCTCGACACTTGTCGAACATGCGCCGCCAGTTTGGTGATGCCGTTGAAAAGCGTCCTGAGTATATAAAATCGCTTATCATCTTTGCGGATAATCTGGCAGCAGATCACCTTAAGGTTGCAAGCAAAGCCGAGGTTGCCGCATTAATATCTGAAAAATCCAAGTCCAGGGAAATCAGTGATGCCTTTGATAAAAAAGGCGCCGCAAGCCTGGCACAGCTGACACGCCCATAACGCTGATATAATTAACAAATAAAAAAGGAAGCTAACACATGGATCTCGCCAAAATATTACCCGGTGAAAATCTACCTGAAGACATTTATGTCATTATAGAAAACCCGATGGGTGGCGACCCGGTAAAGTACGAGTTGGATAAGGATTCCGGCGCAATGTTTGTTGACCGGTTTCTGCATACGGCGATGTACTATCCTGGAAACTATGGGTTTATACCCCATACCCTGTCCGGTGATGGCGATCCTGTCGATGTGCTTGTGCTTGGCCGGACACCGGTCATGCCGACAGCCATCCTCCGTGCCCGTCCGGTTGGTGTATTGCTGATGGAGGATGAAAGCGGTATTGATGAGAAAATTATCGCCGTGCCGGTTGATAAATTGCATCCTTATCATTCGGATGTCCGTTCAATTGAGGATCTTCGCCCGATCAACCGTGAACAGATCGAGCATTTCTTCCAGCATTACAAGGATCTCGAGCCGGATAAATGGGTAAAAAACCTTCGCTGGGATAATGCCGACCGGGCGAAAGCTTTGATCCTGGAAGGTTTTGAACGCGCTAAAACAGAAAAGATTAAAGCTTAACTCAGCAAGGCGTGTCAGGTGCCTGATCTGGCGGGCAGAAGGATGCGTTCATGTCCTCTTCCAGTTTTTGACCGCTGCTGTCGGAATGTATTCTATTGCCTTCGGTATTAACGTGACCGTATAAAGGGGCAGGGTCACAGGCCGGCAGAGTAAAGGCGGCGCATAAACTGACGATAACTATAAAGTGTTTCATTGACTGGTTCTCCCGTGTCGCTGATAGACAGTTTTTAATATCAAACCAATCATTCGACGAATTGTTCCAAAAAAAGCAAGATAAACCTTGATAACTCAGTATATAGCCTATATAAGTAAGGTCTATCAATTGACGCGGGGTGGAGCAGCCCGGTAGCTCGTCAGGCTCATAACCTGAAGGTCGTAGGTTCAAATCCTACCCCCGCAACCAATGAAATCAATAGGTTAGCAACTCTCTATTAACCATATTCATGATATAATGGTCTTGCACATGTCTTACACAGTAACCATGTACACGAGGTCATTATGCAATCACATACACTATTTGGCGGCAAAGTTAATATTTATAAGCGCGAGAACAGCAGCTATTGGCAATGTTCTACCTATCTTCAAGGCCGTAACCATCGAATCAGTACCAAGGAAGACAGCCTTCAGCACGCAAAAGAAATTGCCGAAGACTGGTATCTGGAATTACGCGGTAAATCCCGTGCCGGTACATTAAAATACGAAAAGACATTTGCGGAAGTCGCCGCTCATTTCCTCGAAGAATATGAAGTTATTACCGAAGGGCAACGTAGTAAGCGTTGGACCCAAGGCCATGCTATACGCTTGCGTATTCATCTCTTGCCTTTTTTAGGTGATCTGCCGATCTCTGATATAACAGCAGGGAAAGTTCAGGAGTATCGTGTTCACCGAATGAGAACAACAGGTAAGCCCAACCCGAATGCGAAAGACAATCGCCCACCAAAGATGACGCCGCCCTCTAGGAATACGATCCATAATGAAATCATAACCCTAAGACAGGTATTAAAGACAGCCGTGCGCCATGGCTGGTTGGCGGCATTGCCTGATCTATCACTTCCCTACAAGACGCAGGGAAAGATCGTCCATCGTCCTTGGTTCAGCCCGGTTGAGTATAAGCAGCTTTATACTGCAACCCGTGAATATACACGCGAAGCGCTGCCGCATGTGCTGTGGAGTGCAGAGCAGGTGCATGACTTTGTTCTTTTCATGGCGAATACAGGACTTAGACCGGATGAAGCCAGAAACCTGCAACATCGTGATGTGGAAATTGTTCTTGATCAATCTACCGATGAAACAATTCTTGAAATCGAAGTCAGGGGCAAACGTGGCGTTGGTTACTGTAAAAGTACACCTGGCGCGGTACTTCCTTATGAGCGTTTGCTGAAACGCCCGAAACCATCCCGTTATCTTGAGGAGGCCGACAAGGAGAAAATCCTTTATCCGCAGCCGACCGATCCGGTTTTTCCGGGCAATCATATCAAATTGTTTAATAATCTTCTGGAGCGCAACAATCTTAAGTTCGACCGTGAGGGCAACGCCAGAACAGCTTATAGCCTACGTCATACCTATATTTGCCTGCGACTTATGGAAGGCGCAGATATCTATCAAATCGCGAAAAACTGTCGTACCAGTGTCGAGATGATAGAAAAATATTACGCAGCGCATATCAAGAATACGCTTGATGCAGCTGCGATAAACGTTCGTCGCAGTCAAAGGACGAAGACGATTGAAAAGACCTACCTCTCGGAGGAAGAGTAGGGAAGCCTTTAATCAGCCTTTACACTCTAATTTTCTATAATGTTGGATTAATCCTTTGAAAATCCTTCCAAATTTGCAATGATAGGGTGTTTCAATAAATAGTGTTAAGCAGGGCAGAGCATGGCAAAGACAGCTAAAGCAAATAAAGATAATAATGGCGCCAGTCTGGGCTATGAAGCCAAGCTGTTTCAGGCGGCAGATAAAATGCGCTCCGGCGTATCGCCGAGCGAATATAAGCATATTGCCCTTGGTTTGATCTTTCTGAAATATATATCCGATGCGTTTAAAGCCAAGCACGCGGAATTGATGGAAGAAGGCGAGGATTTCGCCGAAGATAAAGACGAGTATCTGGCCGACAATATTTTCTGGGTTCCCAAAGATGCCCGGTGGTCGCATTTGCAGGCCAACGCCAAGCAGCCGACAATCGGAAAAATGATCGATCAGGCCATGTTGGCGATCGAGGCTGAAAACCCGATCCTTAAAGGTGTTCTGCCAAAGGAATATTCCCACCCGTCTTTGAGCAAAACCATGCTTGGGGAACTGATTGATTTGTTCGGCACCATCGAAATTGGCGGTAGCGCAGCTAAAGCGCATGATGTCTTTGGGCGTATATATGAATACTTCCTGTCAAACTTTGCCGGAGCAGAAGGCAAACGAGGCGGAGAATTCTATACCCCCCGTTCTGTCGTAAATCTTCTGGTGCAAATGCTGGAGCCGTGTAAAGGCCGGATATATGATCCATGCTCCGGATCAGGCGGCATGTTTGTGCAGTCGGAGAAATTCGTAGAACAGCACGGCGGCCGCTTGGGTGATATTGCCGTTTACGGGCAGGAAATCAACCATGTCACATGGCGGCTGGCCAAAATGAATATGGCCGTGCGCGGGATTGATGCTGATATCCGTTGGAATTCGGAAGGCACGTTTCACAAAGACGAACACCCGGACCTGAAAGCTGACTATATCCTTGCAAACCCGCCTTTTAACGTCAGCGACTGGGGCGGCGTGCGTCTGAAAGAAGATAAACGCTGGCAATACGGCATACCGCCCGCAGGCAATGCGAACTTTGCATGGGTGCAGCATATCATCCATCGCTTGTCCCCTGGCGGCTATGCTGGCGTGGTACTGGCGAATGGCTCGATGTCGTCCAATTCTTCCGGTGAAGGGGATATCCGTAAATCCTTGGTAGAGGAAGATATCGTTGATTGTATGGTGGCCTTGCCGGGGCAGCTTTTCTATTCCACGCAGATTCCGGTCTGCCTTTGGTTCTTGGCAAGAAACAAAGGCAAGAATGGTTTCCGTGACCGTAAGGGCGAAATCCTGTTCATTGATGCCCGTAATATGGGCTACATGGTTGATAGAACGCGGCGCGAGCTATCTTTTGATCCTGATGATCCAAATTCAGATATCGTAAAAATCGCTGATATGTACCACGCATGGCGCGGGGAGCAAGACGCAATCGACCGGCAGGGCGAATATGAGGACGTTGCGGGCTTTTGCAAATCGGCAAAGCTGGAGGAAGTCCGCGAACATGGCTATATCCTCACCCCCGGTCGCTATGTCGGTGCCGCCGATATAGAAGATGACGGAATATCCTTTGAAGAGAAAATGGCCGCCTATACGGCAGACCTTGCCGCGCAATTTGAGGAATCCAAAACGCTAGAGCAGAAAATCAAAGAAAATTTGGCAAAGGTAGGTTATGGCTTCTGATAAAGACAATAAAAACCTGACAATCCGAAACAGCACGGCCGAGTTTCTTATTTTCACGCAGCAGGCTGGCGCAGACGGTATCGAGGTTCGTTATCAGGATGAGACGATATGGTTAACCCAGAAACTTCTGGCGGAGCTATTTGATGTAACCGTGCCCACGATCAATGAACACCTGAAAAATATATTTGAATCGAATGAATTGGATGCAGATTCAGTTATTAGGAAATTCCGAACAACTGCCGCCGATGGAAAAACCTACAACACGCAATTCTATAATCTGGATGCCATTATTTCTGTCGGTTACCGCGTCAATTCCACGCGTGCAACACAGTTTCGCCAATGGGCAACCCGGGTGTTACGTGATTTCGCTATTCAGGGCTATGTGCTGGATAAAAAACGGCTCGAAAACGGAACGTTTTTGGGTGAAGACTATTTCGAAAAGCTGCTCGCCGAAATCCGGGAGATACGGCTCAGCGAGCGCCGTTTCTATCAAAAGATTACAGATATTTACGCTACCAGCCTTGATTACAGCAAAGACGCTGCCATCACGCGTAACTTTTTTGCCAAAGTTCAAAATAAACTGCATTTCGCCATACATGGCCAGACCGCAGCAGAATTGATCAAAGCACGGGCGGACAGCACAAAGGATCATATGGGATTAACCACATGGGAAAGCGGGCCGGACGGAAAAATTTTGAAAACCGATGTTGGCGTTGCCAAAAATTATCTGACACCCGAAGAACTGGAATCTTTGGGCCGGATCGTCAACGCCTATCTTGAATTGGCCGAAGACCGCGCCATCCGTAAAATACCGATGACCATGGAAGACTGGTCGAAAAAGCTGGACCAGTTTCTGGAGCTCAGCGACCGCGAGATCCTAACCAATGCCGGAAACGTCAGCGCCCAAATTGCCAAAGACCACGCCGAAAGCGAATTCGAAAAATACCGCATCATCCAAGACCGCCTTTATGAATCTGACTTTGATCGTGTGGTGAAGGCGATGGGAGATGGCGGGGAAGGTAAAGAATAATGTCATCAAAGCTAAAAAAACAGTCAAAAGCTGATCTTTTACTCGCTAAAGTTCAAAAGGCTATACGATTTTTGGCGTTTTTACTGCCAATCCCAACGGTTTTGATACTTCATTATGAATTTGATATATTGTCTAATAGTATAAACGTATTCGTTGATTCTACCACGTTTCAAATTTTTATAAGCGCTTTTGCCGGTGCGGCGGGCGCAGCAGCTCTGTTTTATATTCTCGACCAGAAACAAAAAAAGCGAGACCTTCTGCGTGCTATTAACACATCTCTTGCTTTAATGGCCGGACATATAAGCACCGTGATAAATTATAAAAAGCAGCACTTAATACCGCTTAAAGAAGAAAAAGATGCGCTCAATCATTTTATTGAGACAGTGAGTACTATTCGCTCCAGTAACCCGAGTTTAGAAATAAACCCACCTCCTGTGGCTCTGCATCATATGATGCAGAAACTACCCGCTATGCAGGATGAATTTTTGCTTAATCTTGAGAGGATTTCTGAGTTCTCTGAAAAATTTCCGATGGCTATTGTTTATGTCGTTAAAGCTAAAGATGGCCTTAATAGCTTTAAATCTTTTGTAATTGATTGGCGAGATCTGGTTGATGAAATCCGTAATGCAAAATATGAACCTGAAGGCATAAAGATTGCGTATTTAATGGGTAAGGTTCCCATAGACGAAAACTTTGATACACGGCTTCCAAATACAATCGATCACATGCTATCCGAAGCTGATAATGCTCTCTTCTTTCTTCGTAAGGCCTCAGAAGAGCTGCGTGAAAAAGGCGCATTGATATTGCCAAAGGATGTTTCAAGAAGTCTGGCAGAAACTACGACAAAAACTGCGTATGAGAAGTATATGCCTCCTCGAGATCATATAGAAGGTTGGGAAGATGACTGAATGGCAGCAGCGTACATTAAATGATATTGCCGAAGTAGTGATGGGACAATCTCCTGCAGGTGATACCTGTAATGGAAAAGGTTTAGGTTTACCTCTTTTAAACGGCCCAACAGAATTTGGATATGTATCACCGACACCTGTGCAGTTTACAACTGACCCTAAGCGACTTTCCGTGCCGGATGACCTCTTGTTTTGTGTTAGAGGGTCGACCACCGGAAGAATGAACTGGGCGCAACAAGAATATGCAATAGGGCGCGGGTTGGCAGCAATCAGACATAAGAATGGCCCTAAATATCGTTTCTTTCTTAAGGGGATTATAGATTGTTATCTTCCCTATCTTTTGACTTCGGCTACTGGATCGACCTTCCCCAATATATCAAGAGATCAAATTTCAAAGCTTAAAGTAAAAATTCCGCCGTTATCTGAGCAAAAAGAAATCTCTGATTTCTTCGCTGCAATAAGTTTAAAAATCGAGCTAAATCAGCGGATGAACGAGACGTTGGAGGGGATGGCGCGGAGCATTTTTAAAAGCTGGTTTGTGGATTTTGATCCTGTTCATGCCAAGGCGAACG
>Ga0136604_1000147_pt1 | contig 39982 bp, 34 predicted proteins | sample AntRauFillE10628_FD_104928 | JGI IMG/M metagenome (GOLD analysis project Ga0136604, IMG submission 104928) | Saline lake microbial communities from Rauer Islands, Antarctica - Metagenome Filla E10 #628 | ecosystem: Environmental > Aquatic > Non-marine Saline and Alkaline > Saline | place...
AAATAAAGGATTAAAATCTGTATCTAGTTTATTAAAAGGTAATGGGTTCTTCGTACCAACGCAGTCATCCACATCTTTAAAACCAATGAAGTTTCTATTCTCTTTACGAGGGTTTCGTTGAAAACGTGTTATGTGGTTTTTAACTGTATATATTTTATTCCAAAACATATCCCTAAAATGTATATCAGAGGTAGATTCATCAAATGAATAATCTATCTCACTAGGTAAATTAGGGTTATGAGGTACTAGATATTTAGCTCTAGTCCTTATCCTACCTTCACCGCCAGTTTCATTCATACCTATTTTAAACCTTACGTTGGTTCTAGTAGGTATACCAATATTAGGGTTATCAGTAGGTATTAGGTCACCAAATTCATCAGTCACTTTATAATCTAGATTCATTGGTAATTGAAAGGCCCACACTCCATCGTCATTGATTAACTGACCACCCTCTAAATTAAATTTTTCTGTATCACCTAACCTATTTTTTCTTATTATGTTTATAGTACCTTTACCTTCTCCCATTTCACATACCTTACCTAATTTTTTTCTGGCCCTGCAATTTTTATTAACACTATTTTTATCATTATCACTAAAAATAGAACCGATAAAAATAGCTTTAGGTTCAACATTATAATTTAGGTCAACATCAACTCTACTAATACCGACTTCATTATTAACTTTATCACCCCAAAAAGGTATAACGTTAACACCTACTTGTCTATTTTTAACCTGAGTTAAATTATTTAAGTTATTATTAGTTTTAAACTTAGTTGGTGATTCGAATAGTTTTTCTGGATTACCTTGTTCAATAAAATCATAAGGTCTTTGAGAGAAAATTCCTATATCTGATAAATCAACATCGACATTCAGTATGTGATTACCTACTGGTACACCAAATAACATAAAATCGCCAGCATCGTTTGTTGTCGTGGTGTATTTGTAATATTTCTTATATACCTTGAATAATTTATCATTATCTATAATCTCTCTTTTTAAGGGAAAAGTACCTATTGGTGCGTGACATTCTTTATCCACATTTTTGGGTAATGTATTATACCTAACACCGTCATTATTTAAAACTTGTATATCTGAATAAGGGTATATCGTCGATATTTCAGGGTCTTGTGCGTCTTCTTCATCTAAAGGTATAAATATAGAAACTTTGGCATTTGGTACCCCAACACCACTATTCATTATCACACGCCCTACTACAACACCATAATTAGAATAAAAACTACGGTATGCGTCTTCTTGAGATATTTTTAATGATAATATTTCAAGAAAATCAAAATCTTGATTTAATTGAATCTTAACATTTTTATCACCGCCATTTGGTGTTGTCCTTATTCTAATATTTTTCGACATTACTTAACTTTATCTACATCCATTAACACGTATTCATCAGGGTTAATTTCCTCTGAGTCGTCACCATCATCATTAGTGGTATCATCTTTTTTAAATTTATTTAAAAAAGAAAATAATAACATCCTATTTGTGAATATTTGTTCCATGAATAGATACCAAATATAAATCAATAAAATAGGTGATAAAAATAAAAACAGCATTGTTAACCCAATGGCAAGTGGTATTTTAAATACCTTACCCTTTAAATTTAATTCACCACCTGAATCTTTTAATCCTAGTTTAGAATTATATTTATCATTATTTTTACTTTTACTTTTACATCCACATCCCATATTTAATCAACTATTAATATTTTACAACACCGTTTGTTATTGTGCTGTTTTAACTCTTACACGAATATCTTTTTTAGGAAATTTACTTTTATTCACTAACTCGTTTAATGTTATTGAACAATTAACCCCTTTTTTAACATTTTCTTCCCATGGAAGAAATTCTAAATTATTAATACCCCCAATTAATTTAGGGTTTATATTTTGTTTGAACCCTTCATATATTGAGAATTTATGGTCTAATTGGTATGCACCATCAACCCCATTTAAACCTCTAAACTTATAATAACTCAATAAATCTATTGGTTGTTTATTAGTTTCATTAATCACTAAACGTTTATATTTATTAAATTCATTTAATGTCTTAATATATTTTAATATATCACCATCAAAATCCTTATACTTATAATTATATACACCTTCTTTTACACTCCTAGTAACACCTTCATTTTGTAATATTCTTTGAATTACCGTTGATGAAACATTCATTAACTTTCCAATTTCAGTTGTTGATAATTTTTATTCTAAATATAATTAGTATCAATCCCGTTCTTTTTTAATATTAATCTAATTGTTTCAGGGTCACAATCATATTCTTTTGCAATTTTAGTACAACTTAATTTATCTATTATAAATTGTTTAATTATTTTTTCAATTTCTATTTGTTTCATATCAATATATATAATAAAATTCGGTAATAACAAAAATATGTTTGAATTAATTTTATTGAGCGGTTTTAACACGTATTTTAATATCTTTTTTAGGATAACGAACCTCAAACATACTTATCGGATTTCCGAATAAAGTAAATTCATCTGAAATAAATATTTCTCTAGTTTCTTCGTCATTGAATGATTGTTGTATCTCATTCATTGAGTAGACTCCTTCACCAACTTTGTTAAAAACTTTAGTCTCAATTATATTAATAACACCACCTACATTATTTATAGCTTCAATTAATTTACCTAAATAAATGTTCTCACCCATATAGTGTTTATTAATATCCATATATTCTTTAACACTATTAATCACATTTAATATAATTTGTGATTGCGGGTAATCTTTTTCTATTAACAAATCAAATTCAAATGATAAGTTTATTATTTGACCATCATTTATAACGACGTAATCGTTTAGCATTCTATAATCAGATAGATAATTTGATATATTTTGTTTAAGGGTTGTTGTTGAAGAATTTGTTAATTTACCTAGATTATCTAAACCTAGAATATAAACCATTATTTTATTTTGTTCTTCGAAAACACCAGTTCTAAATGGCACGCCAAATTCACCTGGCATTAGACTTATTCTAGACTGATAATCCTTAATTGTTACAGCCCTATTTTGTGACGCAAAATTATATTTAACTAGGTTTCTTATCTCATCTATTGATGGTTTATCTCTACCACCTAAAGCTGGTATCGGATTGTTTACCGTTAATGATTGCCTCACTGAGTTGTTTTGTATCGTATCAGGGCCATTAACAAACATATCGACTAGATTTACCGATGTTAAGGTATTAGACCCTAAATTTGTATTTGACCCACCACCTACTCTATATTGTACGTATACGGTCGTGTTAGCTTTTAAAGTTTCACCTAATGATAAATTATTTATAAAATCACCAATTCTATCTGTTAATGGGTTATCAATGTCAAAGTCGTTTATCGCATTGATGTCTTCGTTACCACCACCAAACAATAGTTTAACGAATCCATTATCAGTATATTCTTTTAAAAATTTCCTAGTTATTCTAATCCACTTACCTGGTTTTATACCTACATTATCAGAAACTTCATTAACGTCTTCTACGAATTTAGTGTCCTCAGCCAATGCATCAACTTCAAACCATCTATTATCAAAATCTAAAAATTCGTCAATAGTTGGTTCTTCGTTATAATTAGTACCATTTTTTGTGATTACTGAAGTTATGGATAGAATGTCATTATCAGGTAGAATTAATTCATAGAAAGGTACGATGTCGGCATTTGATATTGTTTTCTTAAATGTTTTTGTTACACCGTTTAACACTATTTCTCTTTTAGTTAAAGTATAACTAACTATGTTATTATTACTGTTTAAGTTTGGTATTATTAATCTGTTTGGTATACCACCTGTTGTGAAAGGATTACTAAAGTCTATGTCATCTACAGTTTCGAATATTTTACCACCACCAGAAACTTGTGTACCTACTCTGATTATTGGCGCATACCTAGAATCAAACGAATCACCTAATACTGGAACAGTAACTGAAAAATCTACAATACTTATAGATGGTCTCTTTCCTGGTATTTTAAGACCAAAGGTTCTAGCCATAGATAAAACGGAATTTCTTTGCTGAGCATAATCAATTTGAGTTTCTTGGAACGCTCTATCTGTGTTAACTGATAACATGTCACTAACAGCAGCGTTTAATTCAATTAATAACATACCTATCGAAGCGTCGTTAAAGTCCGATAGTATATCTGGATAATATTGTTTAACGAAGTCAATTAGTTCTGTTCTGACATCAGCGAAATTTCTGCTAGAATAAGCAATTCCTTTTCCCATAATTCTTTTATTATAAATATAATATAGTTATTTTTCAAAAAAAATAAATGCATTTCTTTTTTTAAAACGATAAATAAGTAGTATCTGTTTAAAGTTGTATGATTACGAAGTCACGGGTTTCAAAAACGTCTTCACTAACCGTGTAATCAATTCTGACTACTACACCATATTGGCTTTGAGGTGCCTCATCAAATGTAATTGTGTTAATTTTTAAATTAGGGATGTATTTTTTAACGGCTTCACTTATTTCATTTTTTATATCACCCTCAGTAATGCCGTCATATTGGTTGAATAAGTATTTACGTAAATTTGTTCCAAAATCGGGTAGATATAAACGTTCACCCTTATTGGTTAGTATTAAATGTAATAAATCAGCTTTGATAGCCTTAGAATCTTCAGTATTTAATTCTAGGAAGAAACCCTTGTCACTATCTCTAAAAGGAAAGTTTATATTTATTGATTTATTAGCCATACTCTATTTTACTAATAAATATTAATAAATAAAGTTTTAAAAGAAAAAAGGTGTAAGAACTTAATCTTACACCTTTTACATATCTATTTTACTATTTTGCTTTAAGCTGAACACCCGAAACATTCGAAATCTGAATCCTCTGGTTTTTCAGGAGTAGTGTCTTTTCTCATGAATAAGTCACTAGTTGTTTCAGCGTCTTTCTTAAGTACTCTAGTGTAATAAACACCAGTCTTATTACCTATCTTCCAACCATGTATCAACGCAGCTGATAATTTACTGAAATTGCCGTCTTGGTAATATAAATTAAGTGACGTTGATTGGTCAATATAAGGGAACGCATGATTAATCATATCAATTCTCTTCTTTTGAGACACCTCATAAGCTGTTTTATATTTTTCCCTTATATCTTTAGGAATGTCATATAAACCTTGAATTGTTCCACCTGCCATTACTACTCTCTTAGCAAGTTCTTCATTCCAAATACCTATCTTTTCTAAATCTTCAACTAGGTTTCTTTGAACTACTACGAATTCACCTTTATCCAGCTTTCTTCTGTATACCATACCTTGTGGCACCTCAAACATTTCAGTACAACCTAATAGGTTAGATGATGATGCCGTTGGCATAAGAGCTGTAAATAAACTGTTAGCTACAGGTTTAGTCATGTCAATTTCATGTTCATGAACACCCCATTTCTGAGGGTTAAATACACCTTTAGCGTACAATGAGTTGTCATAATCTCTAAACGTCTTTTTATGTTTCTCATAATACTCTTGAGAGCCTTTAACGGCACCTAGGTAAATTTCTCTCATAATGTTTTTGAAAGCTTCTTTACCTTCCTCACTTTCAAATGACATACCTCTAGAATATAGGTACTCAGCTAGACCTGCAACTCCGATACCGATAGTTCTTTGTCCTAGACCTCCTTTTTCGGCTCTCTCAGTCGAATAAACGTTTCTATCTATTACTAGGTTAATTGAGTAACTTAACACTCTAGAAGCCTCTCTAATGTCCTTACACGTCATAAGTGGAATAGAACCTAGAGCGCATTGACCTACTTCGTCTTTATCAGCATATAAAAGTGTTTCTACACATAAGTTTGAACTTTTGATATTACCGAAGTGTTCTTGCATGTTCTTCCTATTAATAGAATCGATGTAAACCACGTATGGAGTTCCAGTTGAAGCTTGAGACATTAATATTTTATTCCAAATGTCTCTTGGGTTTATCTTTTCACCTAAACCTAACTCTATAGCTTCTGCGTATACACTTCTGAATTCATCTGGTGAACACTCATAAAAAGGTTTTAAACCAGCTTTAACTATATCGTTAGGGCAGAATAAATAATAATCCCTTTCTTCCAATAGAGCTTCCATGAATAAATCATCAACACACACACCGTTGAAAATATCTCTAGTTCTTAATCTTTCATCACCTTCATTAAGTCTTAACTCTAAATGAGAAATGATATCTTTGTGCCATGTTGGTGCATATAAAGCAAACGCTCCATTTCTTCTACCTCTTTGATTAAAGAATCTAGCAATACCTTGAGCTAAATCTGCTAATCTAGGTATACCAGCTGCATTACCGTTAAAATCACCTACCTTGCTTTTAGAACTTCTAAGGTTACCAATGTATATTCCAATACCAGAACCATCTTTAGATGATTTAGCTAACTCACCTAGTGTATCTACAATACCCTCTAGGCTATCTTCTTTTAGGAAGTTGATATCGCATGAAATAAATCTATTGTTATTTGCACCAGTTCCAGCAGTTAAGTTAATTGGTGTTGCAAAGTTTAACTGCTTTGTAGATAACATATCATACAAATACTGTGCATCCTCTTTGCTCTCAGATAATTCAGTTGCAATTCTACCGTACATTTCTTGAGGTAATTCATCACCATTCCTGTATGATTTTTTGAATGTGGCCCAAGCTAAGTAATCGTAAGAGTAATCTCTAGAGTAATCTAACTCAATATTAAACTCTTTGTATTTGTGCAACTTATGTAAATTATCAATTTCAATAGCTGAAGCCACCATAGAGTAGTCTGGGTGTAAAAATACCGACCCTAACGATTCAATAACAATTAAGTTATCAATATCATTAGTGGTCATCCCATCTTGTATTTGTGGAATGACCTTTTGTGATAATTTATCTGCATCAATTCTTAAATTTAAGTTTCTAGCAGTCCTTTTTATTCTAGTTAAAACCTTATTAGGGTTAAAGTTTTGACTATTACCGTCTTTTTTAATTATTTTCATTGAATTGTTTTTAAAAGTCATCAGTAGTTAAATCACCACCAATATTAGTTAATCTATTATACTCACCACCTTTAGTTTCAAAGAAGTTTTGACGCTCTACAATCGAGAATGACGCCATAAAGTCAAATGGTTGTTCAACTCTAAACACTTTATCAATATCGTAGTACATTAATAAACTATCAGTCACATACTGAATGTACTGGATTAATTTATCCTTCGGTAGTCCTAGTACATAAGAACCACTGTAAATTGACTCAACAAAAACTTTTTCTGTCTCATAACAACCCATAATCATCTCTTTAATTTCTTCAGGTGGTAACCTAAATTCTTTCTTGATGTATTTGTTGTGCATGTTAATACCAAAATGCATGTGCAATACTTCATCTTGTAATATTAACTCATTCGCCTGACCTAAACCAGTTAGTTGAGGATATCTTAATCTAAAGAACATTAGTATAGCAAATGTACTAGAGAATCCCATTCCTTCTAATAAAGAAAACGCAACCAATCTTTGTATGATATCACCGTTATCTAGCCATTTGTTCGCCCACTTTACTTTAGAAGCTACAACTGGGTTAGTTTGAATGGCTTGAAACATAGCTTGTTTCTCTTCTTCATTCTCAATCAATTGTTCAATCAATAGAGAATATGTTTCACTATGAACATCTTCAATATAAGCTTGATAAACGTAATTTGATTTAATTTCCTCAACACTTGAGAACTCTGATACGATTTCATCAGCTAAGTTATCTTGAACTAGAGTATCTGAAACTCCAAAGAAAGCCAATAGGTTTTTCAATATAACCACTTCACCTTCTGGTATACCTTCTAAGGTATCATTAGATAGGTTTAACTCTTCTGCGGTCCATATCTTTTGTTGTTGTTTCTTATAGAACTTCCATAGTTTATCATGAAGAACTGGGAACTTGGTATCCCTATTACCATTGTCAATGTTTAAATACTTACTCATGTTTATTGTTTTTTTATTTTAGTTTATCTGTATTAATAACTATCTATTTTTATTTATAATTGTGATTTTTCTTCCATTTTTTTCTTAAATTTATTTTTCATTAAGTCGCTAACACGTGTTTTGTTCTGCTCTTCTTGGTAATCACCCATTTCGGATGCTTTCAAATAACCTCCATCATCAATATTAATTTGCATTCTACCATTATCAAACTCGACATCAGTAAAAACAATACCATCAATACCAAATCTAGATTTCAGTATGGCCATATTAGCACGACCTATTTCCTTTTGGTCTAAGGTTTTAGCAATTGAAACGATAAAGTGACCAATCTGACCTTTTTTGATAGAACCACCAATCATAGTGGAATCTACTGTATCAGCATTAATAGAATCTCTATTACCTTGTATTGCAGTCCAGCCGACCATATCAAATTCACTCAATAGTGATTCAAACTTCCTCATTATAGGTCCTTCAGCCTCATAACCTTTATCATAACTCTTAGTTGGTGTAACACAGTCAATGTAATCGATTAATATCATATCTGGTTTATTACCAGCTGCCGCTAATTTTCTAACATAGTTCTTGATTACAGGTATAGTGGTTCCGTCACTAGGAAACTTCTTAAGTAACAAGTAACCTTCATTTTCTTTTTCCCTCTGAATAGACTCATCAATAATTGGTCTATTTTCAGGTAAAGATAAGTCGTTTAGGGTTATCTTAGTTGAACATGATAAATGTTTTCTTTGTATTACCTTAGGGGTATCCTCAAAGAATATCTGTAGAACCTTCTTACCTTCGTTGTAAGCCGTGTTCGCCAGTTTAGTAATCATAGTTGTCTTACCGACACCAAAAGGCGCTAATATCACACCTAATTCGCCTTTAGATAAACCACCATTCATTTTCTCATCTAATCCGCTTATACCTGTTGGTATTGGTTTTCTAAAGTCTTCGCTTAATACTTCATCAATATTATCAAAAACATCAATAGCATCATCTTTGTCTGAACCAACTTCTAAGGCTTTTTTAAGTATTTCTTCACACGCATCATAATCATCTAAATCACCTTTATCGATTATGTTTAAGATTTCATTAGTGGCTTTTTTAAGTTCCTGTTGCTTACAGAACTTCATTGCCCTGTCTTGGATAAATTCTGAATCCTTTAATGGTATGTGTTTAATTTCATCCATTTGAGCTTCAGTATACATCTTAACAGTGTCGTTATCACCTCTACTGTTAAGTCTATATGATAACCCATCAAAATCTAAGATAACGTCGTCATTCTCATGTGCACCCTTTATCTCAGACACTATTATTCTTAAATATAAATCCGTAAAATAGTTTGCGTCAACTATTTCTAATATATTTGACGCAAACCTATAATCTGTTATTAACTGAGATATTAATCTTTTCTGATACGGAATTCCTAAAAATCCAAATCCTTCGTCTTTTTTAATATCTGTCATATTTAGTATGTAACTAATTTAAGTCTATCTTTTTGTGTTAATCTGTTATTTCTTTTCAAGGATACGTCACCATATTCTTTGGTATAAGAGCTACTACCTAAGTAGTCTTGAATTACTCCAATAATTTCAGGAATTATACTCCTGATGTCAATTTCATACCTAACATTAGGATGAAACATTTTACCATCAAAGGTACCTTCGACTAACTTCTCCTTTTGTAAATCATCTAAGTTGAAATCATTGTTCTTATTACGTAATTTATTTACGTTATTTTTTAATACTTCCAAACTAAAGATATCATCTTTATCGTTTAAATAATTGTTTTGGTTGTAATAAGGTTTATAAGAATTAACAACACATCTGTATTTGAAAAAATCGGGTATAACCCCTAATTTAATTTGCTGGTTGACTCCCATGATATCATCCATCATTTCTTTCATCTCTAGAGACTCTCTACATTCGTTATTATAACCTTTAATATTAAAATACCTTTGACAAATAATATTGTCATTGATTTTCAATACAAATTCGAATGGTTTAACGATTTGCTTCTCAAATTCTAATTGCTTTTCTTCTTTTGTTTTACTCATCTTTATTTATTTATTTATTTAGTTCTTTACGTTCTCTCTCTATTAATTTTTTAAAAGGTAGTAGATAATTCGTGCTAAATGATTCTATTACTTTATCAACACCGTCACGCTTCATAAAACTATAAACGTTTTTAATACCTCTACTATCTAAATCACCCATGGGCTTCCTGTAGTATTTTAATAACTCTTTATTCTTTCTGTCAATTAAAGGATTACTTAGGTCAATTATCTTCTCATTTATTTTATAAATGTTTTTACCTTGAACTCCTTTCGTTTTACTATTAACTAAATTTGTTAATACTTTTAAAGGCTTTTTCTTTTGCTCAACTCTTTCCGTTAATTGTTTTTTAGCTGATTGTAGTATTTCAGTTAATGAAACTTCACGCTCTTTTAACTCTGGAAAGTATTTGAGTAAACTTGTTTCTTTAACTCCATCAATCCCCTTAATACTGTCTGAGTTATCACCACCAATTATTTTAATTAATTTAGAGTTCTTTTGGTGATGTTTAAAATAATTTTGGTAATTATCATAGGTGACGTATTCTTTTTTATCACATAAATAAATTCTAACATCATCATTTATTAACTGACACAAATCTCTATCAGACGTACATATAGTTATCTTTTCATTAGATTTTCTAGTTAGACAGTAGTAAGCAATAAAGTCATCTGCTTCAACACCTACTTTTGAATTATCAACTAATTGTCTAATGCATAATTCCTCTAGATACTGTCTTATTAAGAATATTTCAGTTTTTTCTTGAATATCTACTGGGTGAGTCCCATTTTCAAAGTCTTTGCCACGGTCAGATTTATAATCCTTATAAAGTTCCCATCGTTTTCTACCACTAAATTTTCCATCCCAGAAAACAAAAACCCTATAATATAAATCCTCTTGTAGTAATTTCCTAAGTATTGTAATGAAGATATATAATCCACCTATGTGGTCACCATCTCTAGTGTACATATCTTTAGCACCAAAGAAACCTAATTTAAATAATGCATTTCCATCGATAAGTAGGGTATTCCTAGTATTTTTAGAAATACCCACTTTTCTTTTTGGTCTTTTAGACATCTTTTGTTTTTAAAGTTTACATACTATCGTAGTCGTCTTCACCTCTTTCTCCTTTTTCAGTCGAGAACACTACTTCAGCATTGTAATCTACTTCTAGATTATCATGTATAAAGTCACGGTGTTCTTTCTTGTAAGTATCTAACTCGTCTGGGTTCCAATAACCATGTGGAGTTGATGCTATCTTTCCTTTCTTTTCAATACCACTAACATGATTCTTCTCGCAAGATATCTTACATTCAGTTCCGTATTGAAAATCCTTACTTAATGATGTTGCTTTTAGTTTGGCCGTACCGTGAGATACAATACCACCTAAATGTACAATCAATCTAGAGTTAAAGAACATAAACTCACCACAACTATGTTTAATTTTCATGTTCATACTATCGTACCATATTTTCTGTACGCAGATAAACGTATTGGTAAATTCATTATCCTCTCTTCTAGAACTAGGTATTCTGAAATTAACAATTGCTTGGAAGCATTTCATTGAACCTGCGTTCCACATATTGTTGCTTGTTTTAGATATCGCTGATTTAAATCCATTCAGCGTACCTATAGAGTCCCAGCAGAAACATAAATTTTCTTGTAATTTACCTTCTTGCTGTAAATCTAATAGTTCAGTCATACTTAGTGAAATGTCTTCAATAACTGGTTCATACCTTAAAGGCTTTGAAGTCATCTTACTATGTTGGTGGTCATAATTTTGATACTTATCTAATAAGTCTTGATTACTCATGTATAAAAATCTACCACTGTAAGTTATTTCACCAGTTTCTTCATCTACATTCTCATCGAACTTAACACCACACTTTCTAGCATGTTCCCAATCAAAATTACCTTCAGTTTCAAAGATAACTGGTAAATCACCAATTCTTTGAGCACCTGCTATTGATTCATAAAAAGCAGTTGATTTACCCGTATTTGAATATCCTCTAACTGAGTTTACATAACCTCTAGCAAAACCTGGTATTCCGATAGCATCATGCCACGCTTTAGATAAAGGTATCCAAGATAGCTCTTTATCCTTAACGGTTTTTTCAACCCCCTGAGATTTTTTAAAATCTTCTAAACTATAAGAGGATTTAGAAACAGTTTTTTTACTCGGTTTTTTACTTTTTGCCATATATTCTATTTTTACTGCACCCAGAGTTGTTTTATTTTTTCACTATTTTAGGAAAAAAAAGGGGGTAGGTAACCTCACCCCCTTTTTTACTATTATATTAAGATGTTACCTATTTAGAATGGTAAATCATCTTCTTCTTCATCTTCATCTTCTTCTTCAGCTACGGTAGCGTAACTATTTTCACTTTCAGTTAACTCTTCTGTTTTAACATCTGAAGTGCTTTTGGTATCAATGTTTTTGCTACCACCTCCCATTGTGATTTGGTCTTCTAATTCACTGTTAGAGTCTTCTGAATCTTCATTTTCAGCTTCTAAGTCTTCTTTTGCAATAAATTTTTCTTGCTTCTTACTCCACATTGGGATTTTTCCTAAGACTACAATTTTTAAGTAATCGTAACCTTTTACTGAGTAAACTTCTTTCCAACTCTTATTGTTACTTAACCAGCCTTTAGCTAGTTTTTTATCCTCACTTAGAGGCCCTTTATCGAATGCTTGGATTGAGTTAACCATTGGGTAAGTACCACCTCTTGGGTTTTTAACTCTAACTATGTTAAGAATTAAGTCTCTACCTACTTCAGGGTCTGTGATATCTTCTTTTAATAATCCAATGGTTGCCATTATTTTATCAAAGATACCTTCTTTTTTGTAGTTAATTGGAAATCTCCAGAATTTTATACCTTCGTCTTCGTTTTCTCTGTCAATAACTCTTACGATGTACATTAACCTAGCTTTATATTTCTTTGCTAATTCTTCATCACTTTTTTCACCCGTAGAAAGTAGTTCTTCTCTAGCTTCACAGAAAGGACAATCTTCGTCATTCAGTTCTTTAATACAAGTGAATTTACGGTTTTTACCGTCAACTTTAGCACTGTGTACGTGAATTTCTTCGAAAGGTGTTTTACCTTCTTCTGGTGGTAAAATTCTAATTTTTTTAACTGCACTTTCAATACCATCTGGTAAATACGTAGTGAAGTAATTTGTTTTGTCAAATGAGTTGTCACTCGATTTTGAAGTCGCTGTCTCGTACTGAGCTAACATCGCTTCTAACGGATTTTTTTTCTCGTTACTCATAGTTATAATTTTGTTATTAGTAAATGTCCGACCTTCGTTTCTTATATGTCGGAGTCTTTATTTGTATCACCACCACTTATAATTCACGGGTGGTAATCGTGTTACGCTACCTAATGATTTACATTAAAATAACTGAGCCAAAGATACTAATTAAAATGAGTTATTACAAGTCTTTTTTAATATTTTTACAAAAAAAAAGGTGTAATAATTAAATTACACCTTTCGTTTTGATATTTAATACTTTAGCTTTAAAAGCTTTGATTACTTTGGTAATCTTCGTCTTTAAAAGAGTCTTTAATCTCCATTGGATTAAAATCTCTATCCACATCATCTTGAGTTAATACATATTCTTTCTCACCATCCTTATCTTGATTCATAACGTCATAATTACCTTCTTTTTCAGACCAAAAATCTGTTAATTTTAGGTTATAAGGATAAGAACTTAATGAACGCATTTCTAATTTTTCTTCAGGAGTCGGATTTCTTTTCTCAAATTCATTCTCTAAGTCATCTATCTTGTTATTCATAGCCGACATTTTATCTAAAGAATTAGTTAGATTGTCTAATTTACTTAATAACATTTCAGCTTTTTTATTGGCTTCTTCAGCTGAATTCTGTGCTTCTTCAGTTCCTTGTACCAAATCAGTTACATCTAATTCAACTTCATCATCCATTTCAGGTTCAGGTTCCATTTCAGGTTCAGGTTCAACTTCGGCTTCTGGTTCAACTTCGGCTTCTGGTTCCATTTCAGGTTCAACTTCAGCTTCTGGTTCGACCTCATCAGTAGATTCCACATCTTCTTCTGGTGGCTCTTCATTTATCATTTCACCATCAGGTTCGTAATTGTCTTCTTCCTCACCAATATAAAAGTCATACTCCATTAATAAGTTAAACCTTTCCTTATCTCTCTTATTATCTTCGTTTGTGTACTTTTTCATTACATTAATAGTTGTCTACCGTCTTCAATGATTATTTTTTTATTAACTCTTTCAAGGATGCTTTTATCACCCTTTATCTCTTTAGGAACGCAGTTACCGTCAGTATCACATATAGTACCTTCATTACTAACATTTCCATTTTCATCTAAAAAGTCATTTAATTTTTCTACTTTATTATCCATAATATTATTTTTTTTAATTTAGTTCTTATAATATAAATAGATTGATTTTACTAAAAAACACGTTTTATTGATATAAATGATAAATTATCGCCACTATTTAAAATTATTTGGTTATCATACTTAAACCAATCAATTTTCCATTTCTTATAGTTAATATTACCAACCTCTAAATCATACTCTCTCTCAATTAGTTTATTGAGTGCATTTATAGTGTAAAATGTATTTCTTTTCTTATGTATAATAAGGCCATTTCGGAAATAGTCTTTTACTTTTATGAATTCACCTACACCTATCTCAATGTAGAATGTGAAAATGTATTGTGAAGGGTTATCTAAATTTTCGAAAATAAATATGTCGGACGAATTTACATTAAACTCGTCTTCTATGAACTCTATTTGTTTAATTTTATCTTTTTTATTTACGAATACTAGGATTAGTAGTTTTTTGGTCATATAGGGTTTATTGAATACAGAAATGGAATGTATTTTATTTCGTTGTTTATACGTTCCAGTTGGTTATTGTATTCAATAAGTATCTCTTCACCCTCTATAAATACAAGGCTTTTTTCAATTATCTTGCTTTTTATTTTATCTGAATCTAACCCAACAAAATTAGCTAAATTCAAATCAACACCAAATATTAAATCACTACCATATATGTACATAACGTTATTCTCTGATTTATAGGATATTACCTTATCTAAGTTATATATTTTTCTTACTATTTTGTAAAGTTTCTTCTTAGAATACTGAAGAAAGTCTAAATCTACATAATTAATTTTATCTGTAGATTTTTTGTAGGAGTATCTTATGAAGTCTTCTAAATCATTCGTGTAAACATCTCGTTTTACATTCTTCTTTAGCGTCCAGAACGTATTTTTATCGATTTGTTTATTGAGTATGTTAACCAAATCTTTCTCAAAATAACTCAGTGTTAATTCGTACCCAACTATTAGTGTTGGTAAATCTTTAAATATCACATCATCCAGTGACTCAACTATGTTGAATTCTGGTCCTATGTCTATTTTTCTTTCAGAAACTATATTAGCAATCTCCATTCAGCAAATATACTTAAATTATTTTACTTAAACAACTAATTGGTATCTAAATCGGATTGGAATGAAATATCTGATACTTTAAAATTTAAATTTCTTTTAGAATAACCGTTTTCAGTATTCCTACCCTTACACTTACCTTCAGATTTAATACATCTAGTTGGGTCATTATCATCAAATTTAACGCATTTGCAGCTTCTTAAACCCTTAGGGAATGGGGAATCACCTGTTTTCCATAACTCGTATTCAGGACCCAATTCATTCATTAAACTTTCAAAGTCAAAAGTATATGGGTCTATTTTTCTACCTGGTGATACCCAATGATGGCCCGTTATATATTTTAAGTTTGGTACCGATGGTTTTAAATTCTGTATTAAAGCTAAACAACTTTCAAACATCTCAGTTGTGTATTCGCTAGGTCCTTGAGTACCTAACATAGAAAATGATATACCAATGCTATGTCCGTTAACAAACTCACCTCTAGGCCCATATGATTGACCAGCGTGACTAACCACTTTATTAATTGGTGAACCTTGATATATTTGACCTGCTTTATCGATTAAAAAGTGGTACCCAAAATTTTTAGATTGTAAAACATCAATGTCGCTTCTTACACTACTACCAGCAGTCCAATGTAATACGACTGTGTCTACAGTGGATATGTCTCTAGTTCTAGTACCCCTAAAATATGGGTTAAGTTTATTAAATTTTTCTTTTACTACTTCTACAAAACTTTGTATCTTCATTATTCTTCTATTACTATACCTTGTAATAGTTGTAAATTAACATTATTTACAACACTACTAGCTTTTATTATTTCATTTTCAAAATCAGTATTTAAATCACTTCTTTCTAGTTTAGATAAGTCACGATTTTCTCTATTAACTTCGTCTAAATTTGTTATTAAGTGTGAATATAGGGTTTCATCATCAATCATTTTAGTTTTAACCGAGCGTATTCTCACACCTTTAAAAGTGGTTGTCATATGATTAGGTTTAATACTATGACTTGTATTAATAATAGTATACGCCCCATCAAACATTGGTATATTATTTAGTTGAAAGTACATGAAAGGTTGAACTTGGGCACAGCCTAACATTTCTATTTCGGCTGAATATGACCTATTGTTATAAACATCAAATAAATTTTGACCTATTGAATTATTCCTATTTTGATTAGATAGTCCGTCTATTATCTCTAAACTTTCCTGAGTTTCGACAAATTCGTTTTGATTTAATTTGTAGTTTTTAAACACTGACTGATTCTGGTCTGAATAATTAACTAATACGTATGGTATTTTCGTAGTACCACTAGAAAAGTCTGAAGGTAATGAACTACCGTCATTTACATTAATGTCATCTCCATTACACTTAACGTCCATAGCAAAACTATCATTTTTCTTAAATTTACTTTTTTCGTCTATGTTTAGTTGACTAGATTGTTCACCAAAATACATGCAAATAAATTGAGGTCCTTTCGCACCCACTTCTTCATTAAACCTAAATGGTGTAAATATATCTCTCACATCTTTAGGTGATGAGTAATCTATATACGTCGGTAACGGTATAAAGTCAAAATTATTGTCTTTAAGTATTCTAGCTATAAAATTGTAAAAACTAATGTTAGTGTTATTTTTCCAAAAATCTACAAATGTTGTTGGTGCAATTTTAAACTTATCAGATATATCAGTATACGACCTATCAATGAAGTTAAATCTTTTATATAAATCGCTAACGACCGTAGATTCCTTATCTTGTGGTATACCTACAATCCATTTATCGTAAATAGATTTTATATTCTTATATATACTTAGTTTAATGTCATCGTCGTTATTTGTTTTAAAAATCCTTTCCTTCGAATTATCAGTCTCATTGTTCAATGTAGGTTTATTTAATCTACTAAATTCTTTAAGGAATGAATTTAAATACGTTTCAATGTATTCACTAGGTGCCGAAATATTTTCATGTGTATTTTCAGAACCTTGCCATATTCTATGAGTACTGTTTACTATTATTCTATTATCTAACATAAAGTCTATAACTTTGTTAGAGGCATCACTATCATCTCTTATATCTAAAATGAAATTATTTTCCTCGTCATCAGGCGATATCACATAATAGTTTTCAGCCACATTACTTTTTATAATACTAGAGTTTCTATAGGAAGGGATAAAGTTGTTAAAGTTACTCCAAACTGAATTTATTTCAGATTCACTGGCCGTATCTTTAAATATTTCCATTGAGTCTTTTATCTGAATCCACCCGTTTGGATTGTCAACCCACTGAGTGAATTGATTAATGAATTGGTCTTTAACACTACTTGGTAAATTTAAAATTACATCATTAACACTTTCGAAACCAGTACCATTGTCTTTAAATTCTAAATTTCTGGAATATAAACCAGATATTAAGTACCTATTTTTTTCAACTTGTGGATTACCATCAAAATTAGGTACATTACCATCTAAACTTATAATATCTTCTTTAACTTCATTCCTATACAAAATAGCACCTAAAAATAAAATCCAAGCGTATGGTACTGAAACGAAACCACTACTGTTATTGAAGAATGTAAGGTCTTTTTTAACCAATAATCCTTTTATATATGCATCTTCTTTACCACCTAAACCAACGAAGGGTAGTGTATGTAAAAATAAGTAAGCCTTACCGATATTGCTTTGTTCATAATAAAGTTTACTACCAAATAAATTATAACTCTTACTGTTACTTTTAAAAGTAGGTTCAAATTTAAAACTTCTATTCAATATAAAATTCTCTTTTACATTTGATAATAGTTTTTCTTTAAACGTTGTTATTGGATAAACTGAATTTAAACTATTTATTTCACTTCTATTTATATTTTTAACTTGAGTATTATACCTAAAACCATCATTATTTTCAATGAAAGTATCGTATTGACTATCTTCATTAGTATTTCTAAATGATTTTAAAACATCAATACCGCTTTCATAAAACTCATAGTAAAGTGGTAATGAACCTACCTTTTTATTCTCATAACTTAAGAATTCATGGGTTTTATAAATACCACCTAGAAAATTATTATACTCTTTAATGTTAACATCATTCGTGTTATATTCAAGACTTTCCCTAGTTAAATTAAATGATTTTACAATAGATTCACCACCAGCTGGTACATACGAATCGTAGACAAATGAATTGCTATATTCATTGTTGTTAATAATCTTAATGAATGTTTCATATTCAGCTTCACCTGAAACCGCCGAACTGATAAAAGTATATTCGGCTAACTCCCTATTATCAGTAACATTTAGCGAATTAACACCACTTTTAAGCTCTGATTCTGGTTGATTTATTGGAAGATATGTAGGTTCGGCGTCTTCAATATCAATATCTTCTATATTAAGATTTTTATATTTTAAATCATGTCTATAAACGAATCTATCATCATCACCAAACAGACCAAAAAAGTCAGCTTCATCACTAAATAATCTTATTCCATATTTATCCTCCAGAACGTCTCTAAAGTTACTTAGTTTATTACCAATAGTTTCAGTGTTTGCTTCATGTTTTATAAATGATAGTTTAACACTTGCATTTTCTAGTGCATTATACGCTTGGTTGGCCTCTATTTTGGCCATTGTATTTATTTGTTCATTCGTTAGTGTTTTATTACTATATCCTAAGAAAATCATCATTCTTTGATATAATAATTTAGTTACTTCATCTTTCTTAAGTTCACTAATACCCTTCCAAGGATTTACGTTACTTCGATTAAAAGCTTTGGTTTCTAATGGATTTACAGGTACCCAGTTTTTATTTAGTGTTTCACTGCCGTCTAATACTTGTTCATCTATTTTATCGGCCTTTAGTATTGCGTTAAATAGATTATCAATAAACTTAACTTCTCTAAAATCAGCAAATTTAGGGCTAGAACCTAACCACTTTTCTACTAAGTCATCCCCTTCTTTTTCTACATATTCAGGGAATGGTTTAATTTTTATAGTAGGTGAGTTATCAAAATTATCGAATTCTGAAAAGTTTTCTTTATTAGTCCCTTCTATTGTCCTAGTGCCGTTATTAACTTCTTTTGTTATTTCAGTACCTAAGTTCCTAATTACTTTAATAAATAAATCTACATGTTCACATAAGATTCTAAAAAATGAGCCTATGGACCCGTTAAAGTCGATACTTTGATTATCAAAGAATTGAGTTAAACCACCAACAAATTCATTAGTAACTTCATTTGTTTTTTCTTCTAATTGACCGTTTATTCTATTTTTTATATTGTTAATTTCTTGAATGGCGAATCTAAGGTCAATTATATCATATCTATTTGATGTTGGTATATCATTTTCATTAACAAATGGTCTATTCCTTAATTGATTAATGAAATTATTATATAAAGCTTCTGTTACACTACCACCTATGTTCTCATCCTCAGTTTCTTCAACCCTTTTAAAGTTACCATATAAATCCAATATTTCAGTAGGATTATTTAAAAATTCTGAGTAAGTTAAAAATGTATTAGCGTTACCACTACCAAAGTTTCTATTTAGAAAGTGAGTTACCCTAAATCTTTTATAGTAAACACCTCCACCATTCAGTTCGAACTTATCTTTATTCAATGAATATGATTCAGCACCACTACTCTTGGTAAATGAATTATATTTCTCAACTAACTCTAAAACATTATTGTAAGTGTTAGTGAGTTCATCACCAAAGTCACCTGTGAACGGTTTATATGCAATAAGGTTTGAATTGTTTGAGTTGTTTTGTAATTTTATTAAATCTTCAGAATAATTTAGTGAATTTTTAAGCTCACCCAATATACCTTCTAATTTACTATTCAAATCATCATAAACAGTTAGCGCTCTTAATCTATCATCATTTTTCTTGAAGTTGAGTATAAACTTTTCTAACTCCTTAATACTCTTTTGTAGTTGCTCAAAAGTCGTAAAACCTTCTGGTAATGGTCTAGCTTCAGGCATGTACGGAACGGCCCTTAAATAACCCATAAGAAGGTCACTTAAAAATGCGTAAGTATAACCGATAAAGTCACAATTAATTATGAAACTACCAGTTTCTGCATCTAACTCACCATTAAATTTAGTTAGGTGTAATGCATATTTAACTGGTTTACCATAATAACCTTTTACTGTTAAATAAAAAATAGGGTAAGGCATTCTAAATAAGAAACTATATGGTGAGTTCTCACCCATTTCAAATAATTTACCCCTTATATCTTTAAATTTTATTTTAACTATTGGTGTATATGAGGTATTAAAATTAATATCAATTGATTCAATACCTAAGGTACCTAAGTCTGGATTTTCTTTGTTAAAAGTTGAGTTTAATTCGGTGTATCTAGTAGTTAGTGTTTTATCGTTTTCCTCTGAACCGTCAATAAAACTAATTCTAGTTGTTTCACTATTATCACTTGATACTTGAGTTGTTGTGTCTTCAGATTCATTGAATATTAAAATTTCGTTACTTCTTCTAAAGACTTCTAACTCTACTGAAATAGATAAATCTTCAACGTTCACTGATTCAGAACCACAAGGATTTGGGTCTACAATCAATAAATTTTGGAATTCAACACTTTTGGCATTAGAACCTGAAATATCATTAGCCATATAATCTAAAATATTTATCTACTTCACTTAAATAATCGTTTACTGAGGTTTTTAAAGGAAACGGTACTCTTATAGTTTTGTTATTAGGAATATTAAATTCCATACCACCGAATTCTGGATTAGCTAACATTATTAACCACCCGTAATATGGTGAGTTATAATATTTTTGACTCAGTATATCAAACCTAGTGCTACCTACCTTATAAGTCAAGTATTTATCTGTGTTTTTTTCTGGTATAGGAATACCAGGTACTGAATTAAAGTTATCATCACTTCTAAATCTATCGTATCTATCTAAATATTGTTGTGCCATAATTTATAAATTTACTGTATTTGGTAAGTTTATTTCAGGCCATCTTATTTTGAAAACACCTTTATTACCGTCTGATGTTAAGGTCTCAAATAAAGTAATGAAATCTTTTACATTAATTAAATTAATACCGACACTAAAGCTAGTGGTAGATGAATTTATAGTACTTTGAGAAGAACCATCTGAGTTTTCAATAATGAAACTACCTTGACTGTCAGGTTTGGCTGTAACACTTCCCACATTGACAACATCTAATATGTTATTTGAGTTCACTAATGTTATATTACCCGTTAAATTTTTATTCAATTCAATTATATTACTAGGGTTATTTTTATACTGAAACTCTAGGTATAATTCAGTAGTAGAAGAATTATAATTATACCCTACTAGATTTAGATTTTTAATCTGATTTCTAGGGTTTGTAGCTGAGGGTTCAACTGTCTGTTTAGATGCCTGCTTTTCTGCTACGGCTTCTTGGTCATTAGCTAAACTATTATTACCTTCTTTAGTTATTGGGTTATTATCTTCACTCAAGACTGTTTTTAAATCTTCTATACCGCTACTTAATGTTAACCCATCTTCACCTCTAACATATCTATCAGCTCTTGGGTCGTATACCTCAGTATTACCAAAATAATTAAATGACACTGCATTTTGTAATTTATTAATAGGGCCTTTTAAAGAACTACCACCGATAAATTTAAAACTTAGCGAAACTTTGGCTATCATAGGTTGAACACCTACACCTTCAGGGTTTAAATCCCATACAAGTGGTTCAAAGTCAAAACTAACATTATCTATTACAATTTTGGTATTATAAAAATCACCTATTCTTAATATACAAATTGGTGGTGCACCAAATGCTAAATTATTAGCTCTATTATCATCATTAGTAGGGCCTTGCCTTGTACATTGTTGTAAAAATGTTAATCTAGAGTTAAAGCCTTCTGGTGTTGTGGAATGGAAAGCTGGTTGAAAGAATTTGATTTTCTCACGAATTGAATCATATATTATTTTATCGCTATTAGCTTCACTCTTCTCTAGTTTTTCAAAATATTCAGATTCTTTATGAAATCTTCTTTTAATTTTACTTACAAATTCTTTATTATACCTTACTTCTTTCTCTGTTTCAGCGTTTTCAGTATTTTTAGAATCTAAACTTCCATCGTATTGAAATTCTAACGTTACTTTTCTATCTCCTTTAACACTTTCAGAGTCAACTTCACCAGTAGCATTAGAATCGCTACTACCTCTAGGTTTTCCTTCTAATACCTTTACGTTTTTTCCTAAGTTTTCTCTTATCCAAGTCTTAATACTATCTATCCTATCGCTACTTAAATTTTGATTATCCTCACTATTACCAGCTAAACTAGAGTAACCAATTAAATCGATTCTGAATCCTTCATTGTTATTTAAAAAGTCTTTTATGTTTTGGATGTTACTTTCATTATTCCAAAAATAATTTAAACCAAAATTAGTATTATTCTCATAACTATCAGTTGTTTCAGAATTATAACCGCTATCTGGAATTGTAGGGTTAGGTTGTACTTCACCACCAACCTCGTAATTAGGGTATTTCTTAAGTGAGGCAACATCATTAGCGAAATAAAAATTAATATCTTCTGGTTCTTGAACAGCACTTGCCTCTACTGTTTCACTTACTGGAGCTTCAGCATTGCTAACTTTTTGTATTTCACCATATTCTTCAGCTGATAAAAAATTTTCGTAGTCCGAACACCCAGCCATTATACTACTGATTATTTCATCCGAGCTTAAATTATTATCATTTAAGTAATCTGGGTGGTCAATAATTACTTTAAAACTTAATTGACCAATTCTTTCAGTGTTGTTATAAGTGTATATTGGTTCTCCTCTACCTATGAAATTAGTTGAATCCCAATTTACTGAGCTAGATTCATTAAAATTAATATCATAAGGTGGAAACCACATTATTCTACCTTTGGTCCCAGTTATAGGGTCACCTGAACCAGTTTCAAAGTTGGCTATTTTTGATAAATTATCAGCCCAAGCTAAATTTTCTATCGAGAACATATATTTTTTGACGTCTTCAGTGTCGTCAGAAGGTACATTGCTATATGGAGATATTTTAACAAACCCATTGTCACCTAACACTGAATCTTCAATACCATCTCTAATCCTTCTAGGATTATCTTTTAAGCCACTATTTTTTTGTAAATCATTTACAGTTGAATATTGTTTAGTTGAACTCCAAGTTCTACAGAAAACAAATTCTTTATCGTTATTCAATAAGAAATCTTCACTCAACACACCACTACCTTTAGATAACCTACCACCTGAAGGTGTTGTTAATTGGTCTTTCTTATTAAGATTTTCTACGCCTTGTTCATTAAATGTGCTATTATATAATCTGAAGTTATCTTTACTGAATAAATTCTTTGTCTTTGATAAAATAGAATTATCATCACTAAAAGTAACATCTGGACTCCATATATCACTTGAACCATTAAACTCTACTGATTGGGAACTACTTGGTATAGACCCAAGAGGTGTGTTGTTAAATGACAATTGACTTAAACTAGGGTCAGTTGGTTTAGTGTATTGATTAGGGTCTGTTACACCTTTATCATTCCTGTCACTTTCATATTCGGGGCTGTATTGGTTTTGATTTAAACTTTCAAATAATCTAAGAATTTGACCTCTACCAGTGTTTCTAATTAAAGCGTTGTTTCTCTCAATCGAATTCGTCTTGTTTAAGGGTGTTTCTTCGAAAATTGACCCCTCACTATCTATTTGTGAAATGGGTAGCTGAAAACCCGTTAAATCGAGTGCTGTGTCTAATACACGGCCACCAGTTGAGCTACTTACTGTTATCGAGTAATCTGGATTTAAAAAATCTCCACCTCTTAGTAAACTGAATGGTTGAAGGTTTACTTTCCCTAATAATTCTTTTTGTGCGTTAAATGAAGCTTTTTGACCTAAAGCTAACAATAACTGCTCACCAGCAATAATACCTAGTTTAGTATCGTTTATTGCGCCTACACCACCTAAAACTCTACCAGTTATTGATGTATTAACACTGTTTTGTGGGAAGAATCCATCTGAACCTAATCCAAACCCTTCTTGAGATGTAATACTTGTTATTACGTCTAGACCATCGTTTGAACGACCTTCTAAATTTAAATTTCTATTTTCATCAATATAACCACCATCTATTTGATTATAACTAAAAGAATTATCAATTATGTTAGCGGATACCATATCTTCGATTGAAGTATATCTATTTCTACTTACAACTGAAGCTCTAAAATCGTTTGAAGAATCTTCAATATCTATTGAAGGGTTTACTGAATTAGATGAACTAGTAATATTAGCTTGAGTACCCAAACCAGTAGCACTATAACCATTATCAGTAACAGTGTCTGAAGGTATTAAGTTTCTATTTAGTAGAAAATCTCTAATTTCTGGAGATAATTCGTTTATATTACTGGCCATGTTGTAATTCTATTTACTAATAAATATAATTTGATTTGTTTTTTCGGTTGAAATAGTTCTAACTTTAGGTTTACGCAATATTAGTATATAATATAGTATATAATATATAATATAGTATATATAATAGTAATTATTATAATAATATAGGTAATATATAATAAAGGTAAATTCATTTATAAAAACAAGTAAAATTGTAAATATTTTTAAAATAATTTATAAGTAGCTGATTTTAAATAACTTCAACCTAATAATTTTAAGATATTGAAACTGGATTAGAACCTATTTTACCACCACTAATTGCTTTACTTAATTCTTCCATTATCATCTTACTCAAATTTCTCATTAAAATAGGGTCATCCAAGTCTATTTTAGCAGAATCAGAAGATGAATTTACATCAATAGAACCTTCAATCTTAATAGAGTCTTTAAATTCAACAGAAACTTTACTTGCTCCACTATTACTGACGTTAGTAGTGTTATTTGTAGTAGTTTGTTCAATCATTCTATCAATTGGACCACCTTTTTTAGCACCTACAACGGTATCTTTTGGACTAAAATTAATTGGGTTTTCACCTGGTCTAGCAATAAAATCATTAAACATTTTAGGTTTTTGATTACCACCACCATAATCCCACCACAAACCATCATCTTTAAGGAATCCAGAACCGAAATCAGCTAAACCACCAATACCAGCTCCTACTACTGTTCCCGCACCAGGTGCGACTAAGGTACCAATACCAGCACCTATGGCCATATACTTATTCTGGTCAAAGGTTTTTAAAGCAGCATCTCCTGAATCTAGACTATCATCATTAAAATTACTAAAGGCATCATATCCAGCTGATAATAAAGCTAGTGGTAAAGCTGCTTTACCAAGCCCTTTACCTACCTTACCTAGTTTACCCATTCTACCCACACTTTTAGCACCCTTACCAGCACCTTTAACGCTTTTACCACTAGACATATCAAACATGCCTCCACCACCACCGCCTCTACCAACTGTAGCAGCGTTAAAACCTCTACCTAATTGACGACCTCTAAGATACCACATAGTGGCTTTACCTAATAAAAGACCAATAGCTGATTTAATAGGATTCTCGACAATAAATTTAACTAATGAACCAGATAATTCACCTAGATTTTTTGCAAAATTAGCAAACTTATCCATTGCACCACTATCCACAGCCCAGTCGTGGAAGTCACCAACACTGTTTTGTAATGCACCAGCAAAAGCTTCAAAACCTGGGAAAAGAAGTGTTTTAAAAGAGTTAGTTAAGTTAACTAAAGTCTCATCAAATGTAATCGCTTGTTTAGCTCTTTCTTCTAAAGATTTTTTTAAATCTCTTTGAGATTGAATAAGTGAAGGTGTTATTCTTCTTAATGCTTGAACGTTTTCAGTTATAGTTTCACCTTCTTCAGTTTGCATAGTAACTTTAAATTGACCAGTTTCTTTATCAAACTTAGCCATACTAGCTAAAAAGTCTTTATCCTCATCTTTAAAGATATTTGACATACCCTTCTTAATCTGGTCAAACTTAGCGGCTTCCCTAGCAGAATTGGCTAAAGAATCAAAACTCATACCTGTGGCATTAGCAACTTCTCTAAGTCTATGCATTTCCATAGGGTCAATCATTATCTCACCAGTGGTCTCATTAAACCTAGCAGTCGCTTTGGTTGCGTTTATAACGTCTTCCTGTAGTCCAGCCAAATCATTCCTACTTCTATACATTAACTCAAATGGGTCACCTAATTTAGACCACTCACCGCCTAATACTTGTAATCTAGCAGCAACTTCTACCGCACCTTCAGGTGTAATTACTTTTTCAGCTAGGTTAGCAATATCTTGCATTTCAAATTTAAATTTGGTTGCTAACTCGGCCATTTTACCTAAACCTTTAACACCCTCTTTAAAATTATACCTATTCAATAATCCAATATTACTTTGGATATTCTTAATAACTTTATTTGCGTTAAGTCCCATTTCACTAGACTTATTCACAACATCCTCAACATAATCAACACTACTTTCAGCAGATATATTGAATTTTTCCATTTGACCAGCGAACTCAGCGGCACCTTCAGCACCTAACATAGTACCTTTAGCAAGAGCTGCCATATTCTCTAACTCTTCACCATTTAATTGAACCGCTCTACCTACATTATCAGCATAAACACCTTGTATCTTGGCTAATTCTTTGGTATCAACACCGATTTGATTTGTATTGATAGAAGCACGATAAATGTTATTTCTAAAACCGTTAGCCTGATTCGATAATAATCCCATTGACAACTCAGTTTCTTTAACTGATTTTTGTTGTTCAAAGAATTGTTTACCTTGTTTAATTAAACTATTAGTAATCTTCCTACCAATATCTAATCCTTTTTCTCTAGCTATATTTAAAAGGTTAACCTCTTTTACCGCTTTTTTACGTATATCTAACTCTTTTTCACCCTGATTAATTGCGTCTTCATTAATCTTGTGTAATTTCTTTAAGTTTCCCCTCTCTTTTTTTAATTCTCTCTCTTTCTCTTTGTTGTTACTAGAGACAGCCTTAGTTATTTCAGCCTCATTCTTTTCTAAGTCTTTAGATATTTTTAGCTGACCCTCTTTTATATGGGTAATATTCTCCTCGTAAGCTCTCGTTTCGTTTAAAAGCTTGTTATAGTTGCTTAAACTTTTTGAGGCTTCCTCAGCTAACTCTATACGTTTTTTTAAATCATCAGGTAGCTCGGCCATTATCTATTATTTTTAACTTTTAATATTTTAATCTTAGCATCGTTGGCTTTAAGGTCGCAAGTTCCATTAGGGTAACAGAAACTAACTTTAGTTTTATAAGTTTTATCTTCATATTCATCTAATAACTCAATTTCCCAATAACCTTTTCTTCTATCACCTATTCTAAGAGTTCTATCATCAGTGACTTTAGCTTCATAAGTTTTACCAGCTTTACTTAAAAGTTTATTAGATAAATCAACCTCTATTCTACCATCTAATAATTTTATCACAACATATTTATTCTTAGTTAAATAAGAGTTACTAGTACCTGCTTTTTTTAACATGTTTTGTAATTGAAACACACCTTTTGGTGAGGCTCCGCTAAGTTTTTCAAAAAAATTAGGTGTTTTATTAATTATATTTTTATATTGAGGATTATTATCAAGCCAATCAGTAAAATCATCCTTATCAGTTACAGTTTTATCATCTGAAGTATCACCAACATTATCATTTTCAATATCAACGTCGATAATACCTTTAATAGGTATTTTATAGTTTTTACCGAATCTTAAATCTAAGCTCACCTTATTATCAACTACCTTAAAGAATCCACCTTTACCAATGTATAATTCCTTAGACCTAACAACATCAAGAATTTTATCACTTTCAACAGATTTATCACCTTCAGAATTACCTCTAACTTTAACTAAATTTAAAACGTACCAATTTTTCTTGATATCTACAACTTTAAAAACTAAGTCGTTTACGATACTATCTTTTTCCGAATCGGTTTCTGTTGTTATAATCAACATTTCACCCTTATCTAGTTCTTTAATAATTCTAGTGTATTCATCAATTCTAGATAGTTCTTCTTTTTGTTTCATAGTCTTCTCATCAGAAGTTATATCAATTCTTTGAAGCTCACCAGTTTTATCATCTAATACACTGATATATTTAACCTCTATAGATAATGATTTTCCTTTGAAATCATTACTAACAGCGCTGTTATCGTATATGTATATCGTTAATTCGTTCTTTTTTAATGAGTCTTTTTCTAAAACAAATAGTTTACCTAAGGATTTCTCACTTGAATCCTTCATTATAACCCTACCAGAGATATTTGACTGAACAATAAAACTATATTTATTGTCGTCAACCTCAATGATATTTATTTTATCACCACTACTAATTGTACTGAAGGTCTTCTTAAGTTCAACTTCCATTAGCATAACTTTCATTATGTTTACCATTCTTTCGTTTAAACTCATAATTTAATCATTTTTATTTAAATACCATGTTATAAATATATTAAAAGTATTTGGTATTCTACTTAATAAATATCAAATAATAAAAAAATCCCTTGATTAAGGGATTTTATTTAGGTGAATATGACCTAGTACTGGTAAATTTACCAGTCTTGGTTACTTTAGGTGTGTTTTCAGCTTCCTCTTCTGTCTTATTTATTTGGTTTTGTAATGTCACTATAAAGAAACGCCTCTCGTATGTAGGTATTTTCATTAAATCACCGTATGAAATATTTAAATACTTCATACAAAGATATATTTCTTCTAATAAATCTTTTTTATAGTGATGTGTCAGGCCAAAAAAAGTTTCCGTTAAGGGGAAGAAACGTAGTTATGGACCCACCCCCAGGAGTCCCGACAGTGATATTCATATCAATGCCTGATTCAATTTTGTTTAAATGTTGTCTAAAACTTCTAACATCACCTAATCTCATTCCTCTTTCAATGAAGTTATTAACAACAGTCGAGTTATTATCACCATCAATGGCTAATATCTGCTTTTTAAGTGTATAAGTTGAAGCGTCAGCAAAATCTGAATCCTTTTCCTCAACTAATTCCTCTATGTGGTCTTCAATATCATTAACGTCACCAACGCTTAACATTCTAAATGTAACCTCTTTACCAGATAATGGTAATTTATATGTGAAGTGACCATTTTTATCTGGCTTTTCATCTAAGTATTTAATTGGTAACTCAGATAAATCAATCTTAGTTTCAAATTCTTTATAATCATCATTTGGGTCAGTTAACATAACGTTATACATTGAACCATACCCAGTAGAACGTAACCAAATCATGATTGCATTTCTATCACCGACATGTAAATCCTTGTACCTTAAATCAGTACCCAACATTTTTCTATTGATAAGAACTTCTAGAAACTTACCTGACCTTAAAAGATTAGGGTTAGTAATAAGGTTTTCATCACTAGCATTCAAATAAGATAGTTTTATTGAACTACCTTGATTAGGGTAAAGTAACCCTTCACTAGGTAATTTAATTACATCATAAGGTGAATCCTCTTGAGGTCTACTTAACTCTTCGAATCTATCTTCTGGTACCTCTAATTTTTTATGTGGTTTACTCTCAGCGTCTGAATAAGTAACTTTAGCGGTTTCCTCACCACTAAAATCATCATTACCACCAACATCACCATCATTTTTTCTTTTAGCGATTAATTCATCTCTCTTTCTCATCTGTTCCTCTAACATATCTAGAGATTCCTGATTCATTTTATGAGCGTATTCTTTCTCTCTATCGCTTTTTTCAGTCTTACCTATACCTTCTTGTTCACTAACTTCTTCGGCTATTTTACTACCCATCTCGTTAGCTTCTTTCATTTCATCAGTCATCCTAGACGATGTTGGGAAAACATTTGGTTTCTTCTCCATATTTATTAACTTATTTTTAGTATGTTATATAATAATAAATATGAAAAAGTAAAGTTTTTAAAATATTAATGCACTCCGTCGGTTACTCTTTCACCATCTGAATCTGAAAACCATTGATTAGATTTAGCGTCTGTTGGTTTATTATCTTCATCCACAACCTCTAAATCACTAGGTAATCCAGTATAATCTTCATCTTTAGATGTAGCAAAATGCTTGGCGATTATATCTTCAACTTTATCGTAATCTGTTTCACTTTTTTTAGATAATTCATCTAAAAATTGCTCTAGAGATTTATTCATTAGAGACTCTGGAAACTCACCGTCGTGATGTTCGTTAATATCTTCTTCATTAGCATATTTACCATCCCAACTAAATTTATCTTCCTTAAGTAAGTTTTCTTTTAGAGTTTTTAATTGTTTTTCTGTAATTTTAAGTTTCTTTCCCATACTAGTTTATTATTCTACTTAATTCAGGATAAATGTCTTTAACAAATTTAAATTTATCCTTTTCTTTATCTTTTTCTTCGTCAACTCCATTCATCCTATCTTGGAATTTTTTGTTGACCTTATCCATGTTTTTCTTTTTATCTTGTTTTCTCATTCTTTTATAACGTATTTTAAAAAAGCATAACGCTTTCTATTAGATAAATATGTCATATCTCCCTCAAACTTATAAGCTTCTCTTTCAAAACTTAAGTTTCTATAAGATTTAGACCCATAGATAAACAATTTCACTAACCATTCTATGAAATAAAACACAAAAAAGGGTAAAATTAACATCTCCTTTTGTTGTTCGATATGTATTTTCTCATGATTAAGTAATTTATCAGTGGCCTTTGGGTAATGATAATTAATAAACCTTTCTCTTATTATGATAAAAGGAAAAATAGTAATTCCTTTTATCGGTGCGAATAAACTTATAATTGATAATAGTGTGTCGTTATACTTTACAATCGGTATTTTCATATATAGTTAAAAAAAAATCACTTAGGTAGCGACACTTAAGTGATTTTAAATAGCCGTGAGCTATAATCGGTCCTAAACCGTTTATTTTAGTGTTATGTAACACTTTATTTTATAATGACTTTATTATAAATATCATAACAATTATAAAAATTCTTTTAATTTGGTAATAATTTCATCTAGATTATTATTAATATCATTTTCCCAGAATCTTAATAAGATATAACTATTTTTATCACACCACTCTTTTTTTATTTTATCTTTTTTTAAATTAGAAAATTGGGCTGCGTATTTAGGTACTTTAAATTTAGTGTTAGGATTACAATGCCAATAATCACCATCTACTTCAATTAAAATTTTTTTACCAGATAATTTAAAATCAAACAATGCTTTAATATCTCTAATATAAAATTGTGGATAATAATCAACACCACTTTTTAATTTAAATTCAGCTAATAATATTTCCTCAAAATACTTTTCTAATTTTGAGATAGGTACTAAATCATTATTTCTGATATACCTCATTCTATTATCGCGTTGTCTATCACGCTTTTCCTGATTATCCCATGATTTAATTTGTGCGATTGATAAATTTTGTTTATGTTCTTCAGATTTAGGTACGTCAGATAAAGCTTTAGATATCCTTTTACTTCTGTTTGGATTTGCCATTACCTTATCTATATTATCCCTAACTCTTGAGTCATCAATTGTTAATCCGTCATTCCACACTTTTAATTGACCTGATTTATGCATTAATCTTTGGGTTTCATGTGATTTAGTTAAAGCATCAGGATTGTGCCCCCAATTATTATTAATTCTAGCCGCATGGCCTCTAACATAATCAACAAAACCTTTTTTTATTGAAAGGTAATTAGTTTCTTCACCACAACCACATTGACAAACTGGTTTATTTCCATTCAATTTATATTGAATATATGTCTCTTTTGAACATATACTATGTTTTTGTGAATTATGTTTACTTAACCCCATTAATGATGTGAATTCTTTTTCACATATTTTACATTTAATTTTTTCCATAAAAAAAATTCCTTTACCCAAATATACTAATAAATAGTATAAAAGTAAAGGAACTTTAAGTTTTGATGAAGCTATTTTACTGTAAAATAGTTAAGTATTTGATTATCAATTAGTTACTAGAATAATAATATTGCCCTATCAAACCTTAAAGTGGCTGTGATATCTGCAATACCGTCATCATCCATTGATAAGTCACCAAATCCAACATCGGTTAACATAGTACCTTGTAGTTGCCATTTTTCAATAACAACACCACTAGGGTCTAACATTTCAAGCTCAACATCTTTTTTGTATCCAGCAGCATAACCTTGTCTACCAGTAGCAGACTCAGAAGTTAACCTAACCCATTCCATAATAGCTTGGGATGTAGAAGGTCCAATGGCATCTCTAAATACAACTTCAATAGTATCCCAAGTAAATCTACCAATTACGTAGGTAGATGTGTTTAAGAATGGAATCTCAACTTCATTTTGTGTGATTGAAGGACGTGATGCTGACTGTAACCACCATTGTTGTATACCCAACTCAGCTGGGAACCTCATTAACCATCTATTCTTCTTTTTAGGTTCGTAAGGTACAGGCATTTTCATCAATAAATCTGACATAATTTTCTTATTTTTTTGTTTTTTATAATATTTATTAGTATATTAGCCTTGTGGCTTTATTATAAATATATGGAAAAACAAAAAAAAGTTAAAAATAAGGAATTAAATTTTATTATTAAATCAAAAAAAAAATATGGGGCGCAATTTAATTACTCTAATGTTAATTATGTTAATAGTGATTCATTAGTTAAACTAACTTGTAATATACATAACATAACCTTTGAACAGTCACCGACAGAGCATTTAAGGGGGTATAAAAAGTGTGTGTTATGTGGTGGTCCTGTTAAAAAAATAAAAGATTTTTTAATTAAATCTAATGAAAAACACGGAGATTATTATGATTATTCTAAGGTTAAATATGTTAATTCACAGACTAAAGTAAAAATAATATGTCCAGAACATGGTGAATTTGAACAATTACCAAATGGACATTTTAAATCAGGTTGTCAGAAATGTTTCTTAGGTAAACATAATAAGAATGAAACAATAGAAGCTTTTTTATTTAAAGCAAATAAAAAACATAAAGGTTATTATAGTTACGATGAAGTTAAATACGTTAATTCACAGACTAAAGTAACTATAACATGTCCAAAACATGGTAAGTTTAATCAATTACCGTATAATCATATTAGGGGTAAGGGGTGTAAATCTTGTAGTATTAATAAAACTAAAAATAAATTATCTTTAGATGAGAATGATTTTATTGTTAGAAGTAATAAAAAACACCACAATAAATATAGTTATTTGAATGTTGATTATATTAATTCACATTCAAAAGTAAAAATAATATGTCCAGAACATGGTGAATTTGAACAATTACCATATGACCACTTATCTGGTCATGGTTGTAATAAATGTACTTATATAGTATCATCATTTGAAAATGAAATAAATGATTTCATCACAAATGAATTACATTTAAAAACCATTACTTCGAGTAGAAAAATTTTAAATGGTAAAGAAATAGACATTTACATTCCCTCACTTAGAATTGCTATTGAATTTAACGGTTTATATTGGCATTCTGAATTATTTTTAAGTGAACATTACCATAATGATAAAACTAATGATTGTAATAACAAGGGGATACAATTAATACATATTTTTGAAGATGAATGGTTAAGTAAAAAAAACATCACAAAGTCTAGATTAAAAAACATATTAGGTTTGACTAAGAATAAAATGTACGCCCGAAAGTGTTTTATAAAAGAAATACCATTTAGTGAATCTAAGAAATTCTTAAATAAAAACCATTTACAAGGTTCTGTAAATGCATCAATAAACTTAGGGTTATATAATAATGATGAATTGGTTAGTTTAATGAACTTTAATAAACCTAGAAGTGGTGTTGGTGGGAAATATGATGGCTATGAATTATCTAGGTTTTGTAATAAATTAGATGTTAGTGTAATAGGTGGCGCCAGTAAATTATTAAAACATTTCATTAAAGAATATGAACCAAATGAAATTAGAAGTTATGCAGATAGAAGGTGGAGTCAAGGTAATATGTATGAAATGTTGAAATTTACTAAAACTCACATTAATAGACCAAATTACTGGTATATAATAAATAAAGAACGTTTTCATAGGTTTAATTTCAGAAAATCAAAATTAAAAGAAATGGGTTATAATATTGAAGGTAAGACTGAACGTGAAGTAATGTTAGAAAATAAAATTTATAGGATTTATGATTGTGGTACTATAACTTATTCGTATAAACCAAAAAACCCTTCTTAAAGAAGGGTTTTATTATTCATCTATTAATATTATACATCTTCGAATGATGCACCAGTATTTTGTACAACAAATTCTACTGTTATAAATTCTAACGCTCTTGTTGGTTTAATGAATATTCTACCGTTAAGTTCGTTCCTATCAATTGACTCAGGTGAGTTATCAACTTCTACACGGAAATCAGTAAGACCTCTTTCACTTCTAATATTTTCTAGAATAGGGTTAACTAATGTTTTAAATTGATTTCTTACAACCTCATCGTTTTGTTCGAATAATAATCTGATTGATACAGCAGATATTAATTTTCTAGCCTGTAGTAATAATCTTCTTACGTTAAGTCTGTTTAAAGCAGTTTCTTTTTCTTGTAAGTTTTTATTACCGAAAATAACTGTTCCTTCAGAAGCGAATGTAGCGATAGGGTTGATTCTACCTTCATATAAAGTATCTCTTTCACCTAAAGTTAATTTCTTTCTAGCTTTAACTGCGTTTACAATACCTCTCTGTACACCAGCCACAGCGAACCATGGGAATGATACATTATCGGTTAAAGCAACGTTAGTTATAACATCTCTTGTAGGTGGTAAGTATACTAATACGTTATTATCTGTATCATTAACTTGTACCCAAGGCCAGTATGTTGCAGTATAACTACTGTCAATACCTGTAGCGTCTAATCTATTAACAACATCATCTACAGTAATTACCGTCTCATTCTCATAATCAGGTGTTGTTGTAATATAGATAGAATCACTTCTTTCTTCCTCAACCATTTCAATAGTCGATTCAACAAGATTAGTGTGATTAAATATATCAATACCTGGTGTTGCAAACACGTTAACGTTAGTGTCTTCAGGGTTATTAAATGTTCTTATAGCTTCTTGATATGCGTAGTAATCAGCTGTCGTTCCTTGGTCACCATTTTCCAGAGCCATTTCAGCAATAGCACCACTAGCTAAAGCTTCATTACTATTGGTTTGACCTAATACAAAACTATCTGTATTACTTCTACCTTCTCTATACTCATCCCATCCATCAAAACCACCGAAAGGTGCCATTGTGAATTTTCTTGATTGTATTCTAGTGTAACTGTTACCAGATAATTCTAATTGAGTATCGTTTTGGAAATTAGAATCTCCATAAACAAATGTGAAGTTATCTAAAGTAGCACCACTTGCGTCAACGTCCATATGGAAACCGTTTGTCATACCACTAGTAGCCTCGTCATCACCCCCTATAAATTTAAAGAAATCTCCATCTATGCCTACTGTATCTGAAAGACCTAAGTAAATTTTTCTTACTTTATCGAACTGACCATAAGCTTGATTATAATTAACTGATGGAGCATCTAAAGAAGCACCAAAGGCCTTAGTAGGCACACCAGTAAATCCAGCTGGGAATGAATCTGAAGTTTCCTCAGTTTCATCTAATTGAACTAACACATAATTAGATACTGAAGAATAAAAACCATCTAAAGTACCAAGTCTTCTACCAACAAAATTATCTGAAGTTGGGTCCATTGTACATCTAGAAAATCTTTCTAAAGTTACTGGATTAGCATCAGTATCATTGAATGCTCTAATTCTAACATCAAATTCTCTAGCATTAGGCCTTATATTTTCAATAGATACTTTAATCTCTGAATTGGCACCATTACCATCTGATATAGTAATAAGTCTGAATAATTTTTTAATAATATTACCATTAACCTCAGATACAACCCATGGAGTTATAGCAGGTCTATATTTGGTTTTATAATCTTCGAATTCAGTTTCAAATTTATCTAAAGTAGTACTAATACCAGTAATGGTACTATCATCTATTAAAGAATCTAACATATTTGGATAAATACTCTCAACAAATATAGGTGCTTGACCATCTGAATTTGATTGACCTAAAACCCTAGGTAAATAATTCTTTTTAGTTGAGTCAAATGATACGTTATAGGTAAAGTCATTACCACCAGTTGTACCACTTAATACAAATTCGGCCTTTGCGTCACTATCAATATCATTAATAGTAGGGTCAATCTGTAAATCATCAATGCCTACGTCGAAGATTAAATCTTCACTAGCATCGTAACTACCTCTACTTCTAATAAAAGCAACAACTTGGTCATTATTACCTTTAATTGCCCAAGCTGGACCAGCATCATAACCTGAGTAACCTAATACTCTTGTTACATATAATTGGTTAGACCTTGTGAAGTATGATTTAGCTATATAAGGTAACTCATATTTAGGATATCCAGTATCAGGGAATTTGGCTGGGTTTGTCCCACCAAAGAATGAAGTGAATTCGTTATAATTAGAAACGAATATAGGCTGGAAAGCTGGACCTTTTGTAGTCTCACCTACCAAACCAGCTGTTGTAACACCTATTTGACGTGTTACAAATGATATGTCTCTTTCTGATGTGTAAACCCCTGGACTTACAAATACTCTGTTGTTTGTACTCATATAATTAGATATTTAGTTTTTATAATTCTTATTTTATAATAAATATGTAGAATTTTATCAAAAGTTTTTATGATGTATGTAATACATCATATTTAGTATGATTTTTGTATTACTTTTGTCATACTTATAGTAAAAAACTCATGAAACGAACTAAAAACCTTAAAATAACCCCTACAACTCACAAAATATTAAAAGACTATTGCAATGAAAATGGACTTAAAATGTTTGGGTTCGTTGAAAAACTAATTAAAGAGAAATGTAAAAAGCCGACTGATTTATACGACGAGCGTAAAACCCATTCATCGCTTTTTAGCGTGGGTGGGTAGTTCACCAATTGAAAATTCATCCTCTATATATTAATACTCTATATAATCTTCCTCTATATAATCACCCTCCATAATATCTTTATATACCACACCATTTTCTTCCAAAAATAATATCATATCCTCCTTTTCTGAAAAGGTAAATATATCCATTTTAGTGTTTAATATGGAACCTTCTGATATTTCTCCATATTTTACAACACTATTATCTTCATATTTAGCTACCCAAAAAGGCTTACTGTAATCTTTGTGTTCATTTATATTCATAATTTCTTTTTTTTTTTATTTTTAAACTTGACCACCGTCAGTAATAGTCCAATTATATGTATTAACTAATATATCTCTACCTGTTTGACCCGAAAAATTATATTTAATTGTCCCTGCACCAAACTCCACATTTTGTTGTAATTGTAGTTGAGACCATTTCTCATAAATAAGTGTTAGGTTTTCAACTGATAAGTTTGAATCACGAAATATAAAACCCATATCAGTAACACTACCTACATCCCAATTTGAAACATCAGGGTTTGCTGATGGTGCATTTTCAAACATAAAATCCATAGCAGTAACATTACTTACATCCCAATTTGAAACATCAGGGTTTGCTGATGATGCACTACGAAACATAAGTCTCATACTAGTAACACTACTTACATCCCAATTTGAAGTATCTGGATTTGCTGATGTTGCACTAAGAAATATAGCACGCATAGTAGTAACATTACTCACATCCCAATTTGAAGTATCTGGGTTTGCTGATGATGCATTAGCAAACATAGCAAACATAGTAGTAACATTACTTACATCCCAATTTGAAGTATCTGGATTCGCCGATGATGCTTCAGCAAACATAGCAAACATATTATTAACATTACTTAAATTAGGAACATCAGTTGCAGTTACTAACATATTTGAACAACCATAAAATGCCCTTTCAAAACTACTCCAAACAATATCCCCCCAATTTTTTATATCAATAATCTTATCCTTATCTCCACCATTATCAAAAGCAATTCTATTAAAACCATTACTAGATTTTGGTATTACTTCTAAATCATATATACCAGAACTAGGTAAGGTAATAGTTTCTTGATTAGATAAATCATTGAAAGTAGCTACAACTATATCATTTTGTTTTGCAACTACATCATAGTCTCCTTCTGCACCAGTAAATTGGAATTGGTCTGAATTAGAAACTCCAGCTTTAGTTGTATCAACTTCTATGATAAATGGTACACTTGTAACTCCACCGTCTGTAATAGTCCAATTATATGTATTAACTAATATATCTCTTCCAGCTTGTCCAGAAAAATTATATTTAGTTGTTCCTGCTGAAAATGATACATTTTGTTGTAATGTTAATTGTGACCAATTCTCATAAATAGAAGTTAGGTTTTCAACTGATAGGTTTGAACCTTGAAACATAAAAGCCATATTGGTAACACTACTAACATTCCAATTTAAAACATCTGGATTTGCTACTAAAGCATTTAAAAACATAGCATACATACTAGTAACATTACTCACATCCCAATTTGAAGTATCTGGATTTGCTGATGTTGCATCACGAAACATAAAAGCCATATTATCAACACTACTAACATCCCAGTTTGAAACGTCTGGATTTGCTGATGATGTAAAATAAAACATACTTCTCATAGTAGTAACACTACTAACATCCCAGTTTGTTGTATTAGGATTTGCTGATGATGCATTTTGAAACATACGTCTCATACTAGTAACACTACTTACATCCCAATTTGAAGTATCTGGATTTGCTGATGTTGAATCACGAAACATAGCAAGCATATCAGTAACACTACTTAAATTTGGTACATCTGTAGCAGTTACTAACATATTTGAAGACCCATAAAATGCCCTTTCAAAACTACTCCAAACAACATCTCCCCATTGCTTAATGTCTGTGATTTTAAGCTTATCCCCTCCATTACCGAACCTTATCCTATTAAACCCATTTGTTGCTTTTGGTATAACCTCTAAAACATAAATGCCACTACTAGGTAAAGTAATAGTTTCTGCACCACTTAAATCATTGAAAGTAGCTACAACTATATCATTTTGTTTTGCAACTACATCATAATCTCCTAAAGCACCTGTAAATTGGAATTGGTTTGAAGCACTACCTGCCTTTGTAGTATCAACTTCTATAATAAAAGGTATAAAGGAATTATCAAAAACTACATTCTCACCTAAGTATAGTTTTTTAATTTCTACACCTCCTAAGTATGCTTTATTTATATTTTTATTACCTAATTTTATAGCCATTTTTTAATTAACTTTTTAGTCTGTTATAATATAAAATGTAGTTGATATTGGTGTAGCTGCATCATATTCTGCTTGTGTTAATGATACTATATTTGCTACTTTATCACTTCCTACAGGTTCATTTATAGTCTTAGAGTCTATCTTTTGTGATAGTGTATTACCATTATTATCCACCACTACAGTTCCTTTTATAGTACCAAAAACATCTAATTTAGTACTTGGACTAGTAGTACCTATACCTACATTACCGTTGAAAATTGAATTAGAAGTAAAAGTTTTCTCACCACCAATAGTTTCATTTGATGACTTATCAACATAAAT